>Ga0187783_10000029_pt1 | contig 130859 bp, 124 predicted proteins | sample 1015_SJ02_MP02_2_FD_132471 | JGI IMG/M metagenome (GOLD analysis project Ga0187783, IMG submission 132471) | Tropical peat soil microbial communities from peatlands in Department of Meta, Colombia - 1015_SJ02_MP02_20_MG | ecosystem: Environmental > Terrestrial > Soil > Wetlands > Peat... | reverse complement strand
GTGTAGTCGGAACAGCTGGCGAAGTATTACCGGAATTGTTTAGCTGTAAATAGGAGTGTCAGTAACAACTTGATCGGAAGTTAGTTCCTGGTGCGCTCGTCTCGCTCAACTTTTCCGTCGCGCACGCGGATAACCCGATGCGCCCGCGCGGCTATATCAGGTTCATGGGTGACCACGATGATCGTGTTGCTGTCCTCATGCAACTTGGCAAACAAGTTCATGATTTCCTCGCCTGTCCCCGAGTCGAGGTTGCCGGTAGGTTCATCCGCGAGCAGGATTGACGGATTATTTACCAAGGCTCGCGCGATCGCCACGCGCTGCCGCTGTCCGCCAGAAAGTTCGTTCGGCTTATGCATCATTCTTTCGGTGAGATCCACCTGCGCCAGCGCTTTCTTGGCCCGGTCGATCCGCTCTTCTGCGGGAGTGCCGTTGTAAATCATCGGCAGTTCGACATTGTGCAGCGCCGTGGCACGCGCCAATAGATTAAAGGTCTGAAACACGAATCCGATTTCACGGTTGCGGATATAAGCGAGTTCGTCGTCATCCAGCTGGCTGACTAGCCTCCCCGCGAGCCAGTAATTTCCCTTGCTCGGCGTGTCGAGACAACCGATCAAGTTCATCAGCGTTGATTTTCCCGAACCCGATGGGCCCATAATCGCGACGTATTCACCCTTGCGGATCTGGATACTGACGCCGCGCAAGGCGTGTAATTGCTCGGTGCCCATTTCATAGGTCTTCCAGAGCTCTTCTGTTTCGATGACGATTCCGGCGTCCACCAAGTCCTGGCGAAAACTTTGCGCGCCGACTTCTTCGACTGCCATTGGCATGGGGCTCCTGAAGACGTGCTAGCTGGATGTTGATTCGTCGGTTTTGGATACCGAATTGTCGATCTTCACCGCGGCGCCTGGTTTCAGGCTCCTGAGTGCCTTGAAGCTTCCGGTTACGATGGTGTCGCCTTCCTGCAAGCCATTTGTGACTTCGATGTCGGTCGTGCCTGTGATTCCTGTTTGCACCGGCACAAAAAGAGCTTTGCCGACGCGAATCACAAACACGCCCTGTATATCCTTGGCCTGTGCATTTTCACCATCGCTGTTGGAAGCGGCCAGCGTGATGTTGTGTTCGTTGCCGTTCTTCGCTTCATCCAGTTCTTTTTGGGAACGCTCTGCCAGCGCCTGGATCGGGACGCTTAGCACGTTCATCTTGTGCGCCGTCTGAATTTTTGCGGTGGCCGAGAGGCCTGGCCTTAGCGATTGCGGAGGACTATCGAGCGTGACGACAACTTTGAAATCACGGGCCTCTTCCGTGTTCGCCGTCGTCTCGGTCATCGCCGCCTCGCCGGAAGTCCGAAGAATCGCCAACTCGCCTACTTCCGTCACGTGTCCCATGAACGTTTTGTTCGGCAGAGCGTCGATCGTGATTTCCGCCGTTTGCCCGTTCTTCACAGTGGCGATATCCGTTTCGTCGACCTTCACTTCCGCAGTAACCACACTCATATCAGAAATCGTCATGAGGAAACTGCCCTGCGCGTTTTGAATTCCAGGCACAACGTTTTCGCCGACGCGAACGGCGATGTAGCTCACGATTCCGGAGATGGGCGCCGTGTACGTCGTCTTGCGCAGTACGTCCCTAGTGTGGGTTAACGTCGCCGCGCTGGCGTCCGCGTTTGCACGTGCCTGTTCACGCGAGGCGCCCATTTGGTCGACTTGCGCCTTAGCGGCGGTGAATGCCGCTACCGCGCCGTCGTAGGCGGCCTTGGCCGAGTCGTAGTCTTGTCGAGAAATGAGCTGTTCCTTGTATGAGAGCTGGGAGCGTTGCCAATCCAGCTTCGCCTTGTCGAGGTCGGACTGCCGCTGCGCAAGCGTAGCCACGGCCGAGTCGTAACTGGCATTCGACGCTTTCATGGCCTCCATCGATGCATTCAGGGCTGCTTGCTGCGCTTGCACGTCCGCGGCCGGCTGAATGCTTTCAAGGTGCAGCAACACATCGCCCTGTTTTACGTAATCGCCTTCCTTGACGTTGATTTCGGTGATTTTTCCGATGCCTTCGCCCAGCACGTTGGTGTAGTTCTTCGGGCGGATTTCTCCGGAGGCGGTTACCAGGGAAGTGAGATCTTCTCTCGACACATGACCGGTCTGAACCGTCACAACGTTCTGGTTCTGCTCGTAGATGCTATACCAGGCGATACCGCCAATGACTATGGCGACAGCTGCCCCAATCACACCCTTTTGCCAAGTCTTCATCGCACCAGCCTTTGACGGAACGGCCCTTGTCTAGACAGAGGCCAGACTATTGATAAATACGCCCGGAGGGGACAAAATGTTTCTCGCTCAAAGCCGGAGTTTCAGAGAGTCAGTCGGGAGATGGACGGCTCTTCCGGACCTGGGTTCTTCGGCTCCAGACCTAATTACTCCCGCCCACGGACCACGCGCGCAGCCCAGGACGGCATTTTAATTGTTTTCGGTTACCCGGTAAACAAATGTTCGAAAACGGTGCTCTCTTAACGACGTGGCCGCGCCGTGGTCGGTTTCTGAACCTTCTGCCGTGGGGAAAAAGCGGGAAGCAACCTGCGGCCTGGCGGCACATTCCAAGTGGGCAGCCGGAGGCTAAACTTTTATTGACCTGTACGTTAGGACAGGCTAGGATTTCAGGCCAGAAAGAGTGTAATCATGGGCCAGTCAGCTAAGAGGCTTTTAATCCTTCTCGCGGGGGGGCTGGTTCTCTTCTCTTATCCCCGGCATACGAAGGCCGCTCCGCAGTCCGACCAACAGCCAGAAGTGCAGATCCAGCAGGACCAGCAAGAGGCGGACCAGGCCAAGAAAGCAGCCAAAGTCAAACAGAAGAGCGAGCGGGATCTCTACAAGGAACTCAATTCACAGTACAAGAAATGGCTGGACGAGGACGTCGTTTATATCATTACGCCAGAGGAGCGCCGCGCCTTCCTGCATCTTCAAACGAATGAAGAGCGTGAGCAGTTCATAGAGGCTTTCTGGCAGCGCCGCAATCCTGATCCTGACAGTCCTGAGAATACATTCAAAGAAGAGCATTATCGCCGTATCGCTTACGCCAACGAGCATTACGCTTCGGGTATACCCGGTTGGAAGACAGATCGCGGCAAAATCTACATCATGTGGGGGCCCCCGGACGAGGTCGACTCCCATCCAACCGGCGGAACCTGGGACCGCCCTGCCGATCTCGGGGGCGGCGAGACGACAACGTATCCTTACGAAGACTGGCGGTATCGCTACCTGGAAGGCATGGGCGAGAACGTCGAGCTGGAATTCGTCGACCCAACGAGCACCGGGGAATATCACCTCACCATGGATCCGAGCGAAAAAGACGCATTGCTCAACGTTCCGGGCGCAGGTCTGACGCTAAACGAGTCAATGGGACTCGCTGACAAGTCTCAGCGCTTCTCAAATACAGACGGTACGCACGATGCTCCGGGTATGGACGGCACAACGGATGCCAGCCTGAATGAGTTCACGCGCCTCGAGCAGTACGCCAACATTTTCAAACCGCCTCCAGTGAAATTCAAAGACCTCGAGGAAGTTGTTACTTCGCGCCTGGTTCGCGATCAAGTCAAGTTCAGCTACCGCTATGATTTTTTGCGGATCACTTCGGACACCGTTCTCGTGCCGATCACGGTGCAAATTCCCGTGCGGCAGCTGAGTTTCCAGCAAAAGGACGGGGTGGATTCAGCCTCAATGGATCTATTCGCCCGCGTGACCAGCCTCAGCGGGCGGATCGTTCAAACGTTCGAGGATACGCTTCGAGCGGATTATCCTTCCGCGACGCTGCAACAATCGTTGGCGGGATCAAGAATTTACCAGAAGGCCGTGCCGCTTGCTCCAGGGCTGTACCGGCTGGACATCGTCATCAAGGACGTGAACAGCGGCAACGTTGGCGTCGTAAATACGCGGCTACCGGTGCCGCGCTTCGAAGACGATCAGCTTAGCTCAAGCTCACTCATTCTTGCGGACGACATACAGCCTGTCTCGATGAAAGACATCGGGTTGGGTCAATTCGTTCTGGGCGATGTCAAGGTTCGCCCGAAGTTGGACAGCACCTTTGCAAGTGATGGGGCGATGGGCGTGTTCCTTCAGGTTTACAACTTGAAAACGGATGACAAAACGCACAAGCCTGACACGTCCGTCGAGTATCGCGTCCTCAAAGACAAAGACACGGCTCCCATGCTAAAGTTCGACCTCCCGGCGAGCAAGCTTCCCGAACACGGCGAAGAATTGACACTCGAAAACATGATTACGCTGGGATCGCTGTCGCCGGGAAAGTACAAACTCGAAGTAGCAGTCACCGACAATCTCACGAAGCAAACGATTACGCCTTCAGCGGAATTTACGGTAAAGCCGCCAGCTGCACCGGCAGCAGCCCCACAGGGGAGGTAACTCTCTGAGCGCTCGAGCGATTCGCGCGATGGCTTTGATTCTGAGCCTGGGTTGCGGTTTTTGCGCCCTGGAGACGTCCGCGTTCGCCCTGCCTAGCGCCGGCAAGATTTCGGGCGTTGTTGTTGATCCCGCCGGTACCCCACAGATGGGCGCAACTGTGGTCGTTCTGTCCGAGTCCCTCTCAAACAGCACGCCCGTACAGTTGCTGACAAACGACCGCGGCCGATTTTCCACGGCATCGCTACCGGCAGGACTGTATTCGCTCAAAGTTACGCTAGCTGGCTTCCTCCCAGCCCTGGAGCGGAACATCAAGGTCGACGAGCAGCACGCAACACTCCTGCAGATTGTTCTGGGCTCCGTGCTTTCTTCTTTCGAACAGCTGCGCCGCCAGCCGGATCAGCCCACTGCACCCGACGATTGGACCTGGGTCTTGCGCTCCTCCGCCGCAACGCGGACTGTGCTTCGCTGGCAAGACGGCCAGCTGCCGATCGATGCCAGCAGTCCTCAGGATCAAATTGACACGTCGGCCCGGCAATCTTCCCGTGAGCTCGTGGACTTGAGTTCGGGTTCCGATCATCCCGGCTCAGTGTCTGATGTGGCCGATTCACCGGCTACGGCTTTCGTTTACGACGTTGGGCTCGGTGACACCGGTCGCCTTGTGACGGCTGGACAATTCAGTTATCAGGATGCCTCTTCGTCTGGCGGCTTGGCCACCGAGTGGCTTCCTTCCGGTGAATCCGGCGCTGGCCCGGTTACGACGGTCGTCCTCCGCGAAACACGTCTTGCTCCCTATGGACTCACCTTCCGTGGCCTTAAGCTCTCGCACGACGACCAACTCGCTCTTGGTGACCGCGTCAGCGTCCGTTACGGGGCCGAGTTCATTATGGCGGGTTTCGGCACTGCCACTTCCGCCCTGCGTCCCCATGCTGAGATAGCGGTCCAGATGGCGCCGAGCTGGCAGGCGTCTATCACCGCCGCCACAGCTCCTTGGCGTGACAGCGTGCCTGCGGAAGGAGCAATGCAATCCGCCCTAGATGACCTCGATTCGCTCCCGACCTTGATGATGCGGGACGGGCGGCCGGTACTGGAGAACGGAATGCACGAGGAGCTCGGCGTAAAACACCGCCTGGATTCGCGCTCCGATGTCTCAGCCGCGGTATTCCATGACCGATCCACTCACACTGCCGTGATTGGAATCGGCAGAGGCGATGCGCTTGGTTCGGAGTTCATACAGGATTCGTTTTCGCCTGCATTCGCCTACGACGGCGGAGTTGAGAACTCCACGGGGGCTCGAGTTGCCTACAACCGCCGAATTTCGGACACCCTGACGACGACTGTGGTCTACGCATATGGCGGGGCGCTATCGCCGGACGCCGATTCGGATCCGTCGCGCCTGCGCGACGAACTCGTGACACGCGATCGCCAAAGTGTGGCCGGGCGCGTTTCGATGGAAGTGCCGCACCTTCGCACTAAAGTGAGCATGGGTTACAAGTGGCTGAGTGGAACGGCGGTTTCACACCAGGACTCCTACGGCGAGTCACTCTATCAGCTCGATCCATACTTGAGCATGCAAGTCCGACAGCCCTTGCCCACGGTTTTTTCTTGTCACATGGAAGTTCAGGCTGATGTGGGCAATTTGCTCGCGCAAGGCTATGTGCCGGTCACTACAGGCGATGGCAGTCTAGTGCTCGTCCCCTCGTATCGCTTCTTCCGCGGCGGTCTAAGTCTCCAGTTCTAGCGGCAACTCATCTACTGGAATTGGAAAGTGCCCTTCCGGAAAACGGAATATGCTCTACAAAATTCTGGTAGACCTTTCGCTAAGTGCTTGCATCACAGTCAACTACGCCCATGAATTGGATGCTGCCCTGGAAGTTGACGTGCTAGCATAGAATGCAAGTGGTGTGTGGGTGTCTGCGGGATGACGGGTCAACTCAGAACGCGATTGGGTGCAGTCAGTCTTGTCGTGCTGACTGTGGCTGCAATCGTCTTTGCCGTTCTTAATTTTGAACAGCGATACCGTTTCGTTGCGCCGGATGATGGCGCCACTTGGACGGATACCGCTCAAGGCGTCATGGCACTGCGCGTCGCCCCGAGCCAGCCAGCAGCTCAGGCGGGCATCCAGCAGGGTGACTACGTCAGATCCATCCAAGGCTTCCCAATACATCGCGCGACGGATGTCACTCGCGTCCTATGGCGAAATGGTTCCTGGGCTGACGTTTCCTACGGAATAGAGCGGAACGGTGAATCATTCCAGGCCGCTCTGATCACCGAGCCGCAGCAGAAGCCTTCATCAATCGAGAATTACCTCCGCGTCACCGCCGTCCTTTACCTATTTATCGGCCTTTTCATTTTTGTGCGACGCTGGAATGCGCCGCGGGCGATTCACTTTTATGTCTTTTGTCTCGCCTCTTTCATCCTGTACAGCTTCCACTATACCGGTAAGCTGAATTCCTTCGATTGGATCATCTATTGGGGCAACGTCGCGGCCACGTATCTTCAACCTGCCTTGTTGCTGCATTTTGCCCTGGTCTTTCCTGAGCGCCGGCGGAATCTGTGGCCGAAACTTGCGACGGTGTATGCCCTACCTGGCGCGTTTCTCGGTTTATACGTGCTCGTGTCGCGCGGCATGTTTGATCTTGCGTCCACGCTCGCCAGCCGCGATCTGCTGGGCACAATCGACACGTTGTACATGGCCTGTTATTTCCTGATCGCCGCCGGAGTTTTTCTCAACAGTTATCTCCGTGCGCCGAAAGGCGTGCTTCGACAGCAGTTGAAATGGGTGACCGGCGGCACATTCGCCGGAATCCTGCCGTTCTTTCTGTTCTATGTCCTTCCCCGTGCGTTCAATGCCGTTCCGCAGCCCTGGATGAAGCTCTCTGCCTTTTCTCTTGCTCTCATCCCGCTGTGTTTCGGCTACGCGATCATCCGCTATCGGCTGATGGACGTGGACATCATTTTCAAGCGGGGCTTGGCCTACACGTTCGCCACTGCGGGAATTGTCGCCGTGTACTTCGCGATTGTCGGCCTGATCGGCGAGCTGTCTCATTCAGCTTGGCCCGCCGGCCCGGGCGGAGCAGTCATCGCAATCGTGGCCGCCGCTTTTCTGTTTCAGCCGCTACGCGACTGGGTGCAGGCCCGGCTGGATCACTTCTTCTATCGCGACCGCCTCGATTACCGGCGGACCTTGATCGAATTTGGCCGCACCCTGACGAACGAAGTGCGCCTGGATCCCCTGCTGGGATCGGTTCTCGATCGAATTTCGCAGACCCTGCTGGTCGACCGTCTGGCTGTCTTCCTGGGAGATCCGAAGGCGCCCGGCTGCTTTGCGCTCTCGCGCTCGATGGGCGTGGCTGCGCGCGAGCCTCTCGACCTGACTTTTTTGACTCCGGCCCACGAGCGTCCCTGTCTCTTTTTCGATTCCGCGCGCTCGGGCGCGGCCATCAGCGATTCTGTTTCCCAGACGCTCGAACAACTTGACCTGAACTATTTCATCGCGTGCAGGTTCCACGAACGAACCGTGGCGGTTCTCGGCCTTGGCAAGACGGTCGACGGTGACTATCTGTCGAGCGACGACTTGGAACTGCTCTCGACGATTGGAGGGTACGTCGGGATAGCAATCGAAAATGCCCGCCTATACGAATCGCTCGAGCAAAAGGCGATGCAGATCGAGCGTCTGAAGGACTTCAACGAGAACATTGTCGAATCCCTCCATATTGGCGTGCTCACATCCGATCTCGACGACCGCATCGAATCGTGGAATCCGCAACTTGAGAACCTGCTGGAAATTCCGCGGATGCGGGCCCTGGGGCGTACGCTGGGAGATGTCCTGCCGCGTGACTTGACGATCGAAATCGCCGCGCGCGCCAATGGCGAGCATGTTTCGGGAATCTATAAATTTCACCTGAACGCGCCTAGCGGTCGCCATCTTGTCGTTAACGCTTCTATCGCGCCGCTGCTCGGCAAGGACGGCGCTCGCTTGGGTCGCCTCATCTTGCTTGACGACATTACCCAGCGCGTTCGCCTTGAGGATCAGATGGTGCAAAACGAGAAGCTCACCTCTCTCGGTTTGCTCGCTGCTGGCGTGGCTCATGAAGTGAACACGCCGCTCGCCGTTATTTCCAACTACATCCAGATGCTGGCGAAGCAAATTCCGGCGGACGATCCTCGCCAAAAAACAATCGAGCGTATCGTCAAGCAAACTTTCCGCGCCAGTGAGATCGTGAACAATCTGCTGAACTTCTCGCGCACAGGAGGCAGCGAAACCGCCGAAGTAAACCTTCATGCGGTTCTCGAGGAGACGCTGACTCTCGTCCAACATCCTTTCAGGACCGCCCGCGTCAACGTCGTCCGCAGCTACGCCCCCGGGCAATTGCCCGCGATTCTTGGCTCGAACACGCGGCTTCAGCAAGTGTTCCTGAATCTGTTTATGAACGCTCGCGACGCCATGCCTGCTGGGGGCATGCTCGAAGTGCGCACCAGCGCCCACAATGGCTCGGTGGAGGTAGAAATAACCGACACAGGGGCGGGCATTCCCGCCGAGCATCTTCACAGGATCTTTGATCCCTTCTTCACGACAAAATCTTCAGGAAAAGGCACGGGCCTGGGCCTCTCCGTGAGTTACGGAATCATCAAAGAACATGCGGGCAAAGTGGATGTTCGCTCGGTCCCCGGGAAGGGAACGTCGTTCCGTTTGGAATTTCCCGTGGCCAGGAAAGCGGTCAATGCCTAGAGGCTCAATTCTTGTCGTCGATGACGAGGTCGAAATCCGAGAAGGCCTCGAAGCCCTGCTGACCTCTGAGAATTTCGACGTCACGCTTGCGGAGACCGGCGAGCTGGGTCTGCGAAAACTGGAAGAGCGTCCCTTCGACCTGATGCTCCTCGATGTCAGTCTTCCGGATCGCAACGGTCTCGACCTTCTTCGCGAAACCCGTCTGCGCGACCCTCACCTCTCTATCATTCTGATCACAGCGTTTGGCTCGATCGACATGGCCCGAGCCGCTTTCAAAAACGGCGCGCAGGATTACATCACCAAGCCATGGTCCAACGACGAATTGATCGCGCAGATTTCGCTCGCCATAGAAGGGCGCCGGCTCCGTGAGGAAAACGTCCAGCTCAAGCGGGCTCTCAAACAGCGCTACAACTTCCCGAATATCATCGGCAAGAGCGAAAAAATGCTGGCCGTTCTGGACTTAGTCGGCCAGGTGGCGCCTTCGCGCTCGACGGTGCTCATTTCGGGCGAAAGCGGCACCGGCAAAGAGCTGATAGCCAAGGCCATTCACGCCGCTTCCACGCGGGCTGAGAAGCCATTCATACCCGTGAATACTGGCTCGATTCCGGTCGACCTGTTGGAGTCACAGCTTTTCGGGCACGTGAAGGGCGCATTTACCAGCGCCATCGCCTCGAAAAAAGGCCTCTTCGAGGTCGCCGATCAGGGCACGATTTTCTTCGACGAAATCTCCACCGTCAGCCAGGAAACGCAAGCCAAGCTCCTCCGGGTTATTCAGGAGCGCGAGTTCATGCGCCTCGGCGGCACCGAAACAATAAAGGTGGATGTTCGTATCCTAGCCGCCTCGAACGAGGACTTGAAAAAACTTGTCCGCGAAGGGCGCTTCCGCGCGGATTTGTACCATCGCCTCAACGTGATCTCGCTCCTTCTTCCTCCGCTTCGTGAGCGCAAAGAAGATATTCCGTTGCTCGTCGAGCGTTTTCTGGATCAGTTCTGCCGCGAAAACGGCAAGCCGCCGCGTTCGTTTACTCACGCCGCGATGAAGCTGCTCATGGATTACGACTGGCCTGGAAATATTCGCGAACTTGAAAACGCGGTCGAGCGCGCCGTCGTGCTCTCCACCAGCGAATGGGTCGACGCCGACTTGCTGCCGGAACCGGTGCGAACGCGCGAGATCGTAAAAGGCGTGCGCTTGCAGCTGGCTGAGTTCGTCCCTGCTCTTGGAGTCGAGTCAACCGAGCGCGGCGCAGCGCCGCCTCCATCCCTCTTCGAAATTCTCGAGGAGGTCGAGCGGCGCATTATTGTCGACATGCTTGAACGCACCGGTTGGAATCAGACCGAAGCTTCCGAGCGTTTTCAGATACCGCTCTCGACGCTGAACCAGAAAATCAAACGGCTCGGCATCGAGACTCGGCGTCGTCCAGGCCTGCCTCGCGGAATCTCCAGCCCATTTGGCGATGAGTCCGCCGAAGTTTCCGCGGGCAAGTAGTCCGTTTATTCTCTCGTCTTCCTAATCTACACAACCCCTTATTCAACCACGTGGAATGGAATTCCTTCTTCCAGGGGATACTGTTGCTGCCGATTCCGCCGCTTCATTTCGTAGAGCGCGCGATCGGCTGTTCCGAGCAGATGTTCGATTGTCACTCCATCTCGTGCGTAGACCGCTAGGCCCACGCTGGCCGAAATCGGCGGCTCCTCTCCGTCATGCGCGATACGCTCGCAAATCCGGAGTGCGACTTGTCGCGCTTCTTCGGGCCCGGCCTCGGAAATCACGACGGCAAACTCGTCACCGCCATATCGCGCCGCTGTATCGATGCTTCGGCAGTGAACGCGCAGAATATCCGCCACTCGGCAGAGCGCCCTGCTGCCCGTCAAATGGCCGAACCGGTCGTTGATCTTCTTCAGGTTATCGAGGTCGAGAAGCAACAGGGCAAAGGGCCTTAAAGAGCGCCCAAATCGCTTAATCTCAAGGTCCAACACATCGAGCAGCTTGCGATAATTCGCGAGGCCCGTCAGGGGGTCGGTCACCGCGAGGTTCAGCATCTGCTCTTCGGCGCGACGCCGTTCCGTGAAAATCGCCGCCAGGGCCATGGTCATCACCCCGGCAATCGCCATGAATCCCTGCAACAGCATGAGCGACTCGCTTTGTTTGCCGAACGCAAACGGACCCGAGCCGCGCACCGTGCCCCACGTTGCTGCGATGGACACCGCGAGAGTCATAGTGGCAGCTTCGCGCTGGCCAAAGCGGAACGCGGCCCAAACGAGAAATGGAATGCACAGGTATTCGAGCGGATAGTTTTTGGCCCCGGGCAGCGCCGGACCGAACACGAACTCGCTTACAAATGTGCCCAAGGTGATCAATGCGACGAACTCACTAAGCCACGCCCAGTTCCATCGAGGCCGCGGACCGGCGATCCACAAAATCAGAAGTGGCGTCAGCACCACATCGCTCACTCCATCGCCCAGCCACCAAGTCATCCATGTCGCCCGGAAATTTGCCCAGTGGGCCATCCCACTCAGGCAAAGCATCGTCGCTCCCCACGTTGCGCACAATGCGGTGCTGATGCCAGCCGCCAAAATCCCGAATCGGAAGGTGTCGCGCGCCCGCTCGAAACATCGACGACCGTTAGCAAACCGGTTTACGAGATGCGCCGCCAGCACCGCTTCGAGTGTGTTTCCGGCAGCCAGCGCCACGGACGCCCAGGCAGTCTCGCGTGACCACAGGTTGACCAGAAGCGCGCCTATTAGCACGCCCGGCCACAAATACTCCCCGTATATCAAGAGCGCCGCCAGCGCGATTCCCGTTGGCGGCCAGACGGCGGACGCACTCAGGTGGACAAAAGCCACACTGCGCCCAATTCTGCCCGTCACAAGATAGACGGCTGCCAGTATCGCGATTGCTTTCAGCTCCTTTTTTCGCTGCTGTTCCAAATCCCTGCTCCCATGGCGAATCTGTCGCGTCACGCCCTCAGTATTCATGATGCGCGTTCGCCGCGACTACGAACCTCATTGTGCAATGTTGGAGCGCGAACAGATACCGGTCGAAAGCATTAGAACGAAAGGTCAGGTGAAAGCCGCGTGTACACCTGTACGTTGGTAATACGGCGATAACCTTAGCCAGGTGAGCGTCAGCCGACGAGCGCGCGCCCGGCAATCCGTTCGAGTATTCGGTAGGGCGCCTGTTCGGGTGCGACCAATGCGGCTCGGGGGATCAGGAAGGTCTGCTCGACTGCGTATTGGCCCGACATGGCCGCGTGCGCGACACCGTCAGTGTAGACGAGCCAGGTTGAATTCGGCGGAAACTCCAGCTGCATCTTGGACGCGCTGCTCTGAAAACTCTGATTTTCTTTCAGGTAGTCGTGAAAGCGCAGCATGAACGTGTCGTATGGAGTGCGGCCCATTCCGCGCAATCCAAGCTTGCCGCCCCAACTCTGCACGGTTCGGCTCAGGAATGAAACATCTGCCGCCTGACGCAGTCCGGCGGTCACCGCGTATTCCCGCGCCAGCGCCTCGAAACCGCTCAAGGCTTGCCACACACGCGCCTTATCGGGATTCAGATTTGTGAAGACCCGCAGGATCCGTCCGCCTTGAGTTGGCCGGCTCGGGAACGCATCCACGTGCAGAAGGTCATTTCGTTTGTGCAGAGGCAGGTCGCGGCCTTGCTCCTCGAACGGCCGAAAGCTCGCGAAATCGGCAGTCCACTGGTCGCAATAAGGGGCGAGAAACTTCGACATGAAACCGATGACCCGAGCCGAATAGCTCTTGAGGATGGAATGGAGGCGCGCGATAGAAGAGGTATCACCCGAAGCGCCTCTGATTTTGTCCTCGCCCGGACGATACGACACATTCTTGTGCAGGCGCAGCTGGTCCCATTTTTGGGAAACAAGGAATTCCCGGTCCTCGGGCGAGAACTCGAAGGGCGGCGCGCCAAAGAAAAGAATTTCACCACGTTCGAGCAATTCGCAGCATTCGCGTGACCGCAGGCTGGCCTGTTCGGGATGGACCCACCCAGTCCCCGCTTTGTAATCTTCGACCGCAATCCACGAGCTTGGCATCTGCCGTTAATTTCGCCCAGAATCCGAGGGCTTGTAGCCCTTGGGAAGCAGCGCCGTCGAAAGGTCCACGCGGCTCAAGTCGACACCATCCAGATTCGTCTCGCGCAAAATCGCCGTCTTCATGTCCGCGCCTTCAAAACGCGCGCCCTGCACGTTCGCGTCGCGAAAATTGGTCGCCCCGCAAACCGCGCGCCGAAGATTCGCATTGTGCAGGTTGGCGCGGAAAAGCTCAGCGCCGCCCAGTTGTGCTTCCGCCAGATCGGCGCCGTCGAATCTCGTCTCCGTGCAATCGGCCTTGCGCAAATCCGCTTTCCGCAGATTCGCATTGCTGAAGTCCGCGGACGAGAGCTTCGCTTCGCGCAGGTTTGCACGTTCCAGCTTCGCCCCCTGCAGGTTCGCCAGCGTCAGGTTCGAACCAGCCAGTTCCGCGCGAGCAAGATCGGCGCCAGAAAGGTCGGCGCGCGTTCCCGAGCTGTTCCCGCGAATAAACTGCGCGTGCGCCTCCAAAATCTCCGAAAGGCGTTTTCCTTTATGACGGATGCTTTGGGGCGACCGGAGGCCGCGTTTCAGAATTGTTAGGATGCTCATGAGTTCTGTCTGTGCTTTCGCCACGCTGATTCTACTAAAGCTCCCCCTAATTCTGTACCCGTGCAATTCCGTGCCGGCGCGGGTGTGTCATAATTCTCAAAAATGCGACTGTTCTCTCAACGCGTGGCCGGTTTTTTTTCGCGGCTTAGTCTCTTGAACTCTCGTGCAAGCCCCAGCTGTTGCCCGCGTTGCCGAACGATTTGCGGCGTCATGACAGCGATGGTTTTTGGACTTTTTCTCTGTGCCGCGCTCGTGCCGCTCGCTAAGTTCCACACAGCCGCCGCGCAAGATGCATCGGAAGCCCCCGTTGAGGAAACTGTAGCGAATCTCGCCGCTGGCCGCGTTGTCATCGCGGTCGTGAAAGGCGCGATTCTCGTCTGCACCGTAGAAAACCCCATTGAGGTAGAAACTCGGCCTCCGATACCTGTGCCGTTGGCCGGCGGCCGCTTCGGTATTGTCTTGGGAGCCGTGGATTGGTCGTCCCCATCCACTCACCAGCAACTCGCCCGGCTCGACCAGGAACTTCCGCATCTCCGCGGCCGGCTTGTTGCAGATAACCCTCATTTGCAATCAGCGCAAGGCGGCACGGAAGCCTCCGACATTGAAGCGATAGGCCAGGGCGTCCTCGAACGACTCGATCAGGTAGCGCAGAATCTTCATGGTGAAGTCGATTTGCCCGATGATCAGCCTCTCGTCCAGGTGATCCTCGCCGGCTATCTGCCTAGCTACGGCCCCGAGGTCTGGCTACTGAGCTACGCTATGAAGCAGCAAGAAGAGCAAAACGAATTCTGGACCACGCGGGTCCTTCGCCCCAGTTATATCCAGGACTATCCACCCGAGAAGAAGCAGCCGCGCAATCTCGTTGAATTGCAATATCCGCCGAATAATGGGCCCACGCTGCTCGACCTGCTGCACCAGAATGATCCGCGCGTGAGCGCGATTGCGTCTTCCGATCCGGCCATGGCCGCTGTCGCCAGCAAGTTCCTCTCGGGCGAAACCGACAAAGTCTCGGTGGCGGACGCGACTCAATTTCTGCGCGCCGCGATGAACGCAATCTCGCCTCCTAATGCGCGCCAAGTCATGGCTAGTCTTACCGAGGATGCTGGCCTAAGGTGGATTCTCTCGCCACCTCCCGAGCCCACTCATCCTGGTCAGCAAAAGCAGCGCCCAGCCGGCGCTCCGTCCTTGCTCCAGCAGCCGCAGTAGCGCGGGCGGACGGTTCCATCCCGAAGTGAATGCGTGAAAATCGCATTGGGGTTAACGGAAAAACCAGCGCCCGCGAAATCAATTCGATGGTGCGGGCCTCTACTTGTTTGCGGCAAGCTGTTTCTGCAGCCGCTCGTTTTTCTCAGCGACGCCCCGCGCCAATTCCTCTTTGTGCGCCACTAATTTCTGTGCAATCCCCGAATCTGACAGCGCCAATATTTCGGCGGCAAAAATCGCCGCATTCATCGCCCCCGCTTTGTCGATCGCCATGGTCGCCACTGGAATTCCGCCAGGCATCTGCACAGTTGAGAGCAATGCATCGAGCCCATTCAGAGAACTCGTCGCCATCGGAACCCCGATCACAGGCAGTGTCGTGCTCGCTGCGATCACTCCCGCAAGATGTGCCGCGGCTCCTGCCGCCGCGATAATCACTTTCAATCCCCGGCTGCCCGCAGTCGTTGCATATTCATGTGATTTCGCTGGGGTTCGATGCGCGGAGAGAACCTGCATCTCATACGCGATTCCAAATTTCTCCAGCGTTTTCCCCGCCTCACTCATCATGGGGAAGTCCGAATCCGAGCCCATTATGATTCCGACCAGCGGTTTGGTGGTTGTCACCGAATCGCTCTCCTCTGCTTTTGAATTCTAGTTCGAGAAGTCCTTTGGTCAGCCGTTTGCGCCTGCAGCCCCGGCACTCGCAGTTTGTTTCCTTCCGATGTCGCGCCGGTAATGCCCGCCATCAATCCCAATTTCCGCAGCAGCCTCGTAGGCAATGCGTCGAGCCTCCGCCAAAGTCGCGCCTTTCGCGCTGATCACGAGCACTCGCCCGCCGTTCGTGCAATAGCCATTTCCTTCTCTTCGCGTCCCCGCATGAAAAACTACCGCGCCTGGCACTTTCACCGCTTCCTCGAGTCCGGTGATTGAGACCCCCTTCTGCGGGTCGCCGGGATAGCCCTTCGACGCAATCACAACGCAAATTGCGGAACCCGGAAACCAATTTGCCTCAAACGCGCCCAATTCTCCGCGCGCTGCCTGCAAGCAGGCTTCCCCGAAATCGAAGTTCGCGCGCAGCAAAACCGCCTCCGTCTCTGGATCGCCCAGCCGGCAATTGTACTCGAGCACTTTCGGCCCATCCGCCGTCAGCATCAGCCCAAAATAGAGAAAACCACGATACAGAATCTCTTCAGCACGCAAGCCTGCCAACGTTGGCCTAACAACCGCGTCGATAATCTGTTTCTCAAGCGCAGGCGGCAGAATGTCGTCGCTCGAGTACGCTCCCATTCCGCCGGTGTTTGGTCCTTCGTCGTTGTCGAACGCCCGCTTGTGATCACGGGCCGGCGCCAGGCGGACAAAATTCATGCCGTCCGTCAAAATAATGTAAGAAAGCTCCTCGCCGATGAGCGCTTCTTCGAGCAACAATTGCTTCCCGGCCTTGCCAAACTCGTCCCGCTCCATCGCGCGCTCGATGAACCCAGTGGCCTCCTCCGCCGTCCGCGCCACCAAAACACCCTTCCCCGCGCACAGCCCATCCGCCTTGACCACCATCGGCCACTCCACGGAATCGAGCGCCATGTGTGCATCGATGGCCGAATCGCAAATGTCGTAAATCAGAGCCGTCGGAATTCCATGCCGCTCCATGAACTCCTTCGCGAAAATCTTGCTTCCTTCAAGTTGCGCTGCCGCTTTTTTAGGGCCCAGCAGCACTAAGCCCCGCCGCGCGAACTCGTCGGCGATCCCTAACACAAGCGGCATCTCCGGTCCGACGATCGTCAGATCGGCACCGAGCGCCTGGGCAAGATCGGCTGCCGCGCTGGGATCGCTCACGTCCAATGGCGCGCATTCGACATCCTGAGCGATCCCGTCATTGCCTGGCGCGCACCAAATTCGCTCAACTGACGGACTGCGCTTCAGCGCCCACGCGAGCGCGTGTTCGCGTCCGCCTCCGCCAATCACAAGTATCTTCATTCGCGAGTCCTCGAAAGGACCAAGAACGATACGGCGGCCGCGCAGTTGCTGTCAACACGGGGAGAAACGCAGAACTTTTCAGGAAGCGCAGCAGCGAGCTCTTTTCGCTTCTCCGCTTTTTATTTTTGTTCGCCCTCGAAAAAACCACCTCCGTTTTAGTTGCGATTAGAAACGATCGCTTCTGTTTGTTTTCAATAGGTTGAGCTGGATTCTAATTTCGGGAGTTGCGATTAAAAAAATCATATTTTCCGCTAATCGTGGGTCATATGGTCTTCGGTGCAGGCACGCCAGAGCCGGCGTGGAGACTCGCTCCGCACCTGGCGATGCTCCTCTCCCACTGTCGGGGCCAGAGGGCTGACCCGCCACGGCGGGCAGCATTCCTCCCCGATCGGCGCCTTGTGTCTTGTTCTTGCCTTTCGTGGGGTGAAGAACGCCCCATCGTACTTTGCCGTGAAACGAGCTCGGATTCAATTCGTAAAACTACGTAATGCAGGGCGTGAAATTGCGACCGCTACCACCCCGGCGATGGACGGTCTTTGGCGTCTGCTGAGTATTGTCATAGGGAAATCTGAGGCCTATCATAGGCGCGTTTGGCCTCGTACTCTGATGTTCCCACCGGGCGCCGGTCTCGCGCTCGTGATCGGAAGATCGACCTACCCGGCCCGAAAGTTTCTGGCGAAGGAGAAAAAGAGATGGCGACAGCCACACAGCCAATTCGTCTCGATGAAAAAGTTACGAAGTACGTTGCGCAGACTCAGAAAATGCTAATCAACGGAAAATGGGTGAATTCCGCTTCCGGCAAGACATTCCCAACCTACAATCCGGCAACCGGGGATGTTCTTTCGAACGTCGCGGAAGGCGACGCAGAAGATATCAACCGAGCCGTCGGTGCGGCCCGAGCCGCATTTGACAGCGGTCCATGGACCAAGCTGACCTCTTCTCAACGGGGGCGTCTGATTTGGAAACTAGCCGACCTTCTTGAGCAGCACGCCGAGGAATTCGCACAGCTCGAATCGCTCGACAATGGCAAGCCGGTAACAGTGGCCCGCGTGGCCGACATTCCGGGCTCAGTCGATATGTTCCGTTACATGGCGGGGTGGACCACCAAGATCGAAGGCAACACTATCCCCATTTCGCCCGGCGGAAAATGGCTCGCCTACACGCTTCGCGAGCCCGTCGGTGTCGTCGGTCAAATCATCCCGTGGAATTTCCCGCTGCTCATGGCGGCATGGAAACTGGCTCCCGCACTTGCCGCTGGCTGCACGGTTGTTCTCAAGCCCGCGGAGCAGACACCACTCACGGCTCTCCGTCTTGGCGAGCTCATCCAGGAAGCAGGAATACCTGATGGCGTGGTGAACATCGTTCCCGGTTATGGCGAGACGGCGGGTGCAGCGCTCGCAGCGCATCCTAAAGTCGACAAGATCGCCTTCACCGGATCGACCGAAGTCGGAAAGCTGATCGTTCACGCCGCAGCCGGCAACCTCAAGAAGGTCTCGCTCGAATTGGGCGGCAAATCGCCGAATATCGTCTTCCAGGATGCGGATATGCCTGCGACGATCCCGGGAGCCGCCATGGCCATCTTCTTCAACCACGGGCAGTGCTGCTGCGCCGGCTCGCGCCTTTACGTCGAAGACAAGTCATTCGACAAAGTCGTGGAGGGCGTTTCGACCGAAGCCTCGAAAATCCGCGTGGGCCCTGGTCTCGAGCCTACGAGCGACATGGGCCCGCTCGTTTCGGAAGAGCAGCTCAACCGCGTCTGCGGTTATCTCGAGTCCGGCTTATCCGAGGGTGCGACAGCCGTCGTCGGCGGCAGCCGCCATGGAGACAAGGGCTATTTCGTCAAGCCGACGGTCCTTGTCAACACAAACGACAAAATGAAAGTTGTGAAGGAGGAGATCTTCGGTCCCGTCGTGACTGCGATTCCGTTCAAGGATGTCGACGATCTCGTCGCAAAAGCCAACGACACCGTCTACGGTCTGGCAGCCGGTGTTTGGACTCGCGACATCACCAAGGCGCATCGCATCGCGTCTCAGCTTCGCGCCGGCACAGTCTGGATCAACTGTTACAACGTGTTCGACGCTTCGCTGCCCTTCGGTGGCTACAAGCAATCCGGATGGGGCCGCGAAATGGGCCACGAAGTACTCGAGATGTACACGGAAGTGAAATCAGTCTGCCTACCACTTTCGTGATGGTGACCTCGTATAGAGGGGCGACCATTTGAAGCGAGCCCGCTCTTTCTCGCATCTAAGCATGGGAAGGGAGCGGGCTCCTTTTTTCCCACTGCAGGAGTAGCGATGGCTTCTCAAATCGTCCGAAATTTCATGAAGCAGCAAGGCTTCCCCGATGAAGCTGCTTCTGTTTGCGACATGCACTTCGCGGGTCTTTATTTCCAGCCGCGCATCGTGGGCACACTGATCGTCGTGGCGATAATTCTTCGCTCGCCAATTTTATTTTTTATTCTTTCTGCCGTGCTTTGGTGGAACGTGGCGGTTCCCGCGCTGAATCCATTCGAGGTTTTCTACAACCGCGTCCTTGCCGCACCCCGCGGCAGAGCACTCTTGGCCCCGGCGCCGCCTCCTCGCCGCTTCGCGCAGGCTATGGCGGCAGCGATGATGCTCCTCATTGGCTTCGCTCTTCTTTACGGCTGGATGGTCACAGCGTGGGTGTTTGCGGCGTTGCTCGTGATGGCTTTCGCGGCGCTCCTATTCGGCAAGTTCTGCCTGGGCGCTTACATCTACCATTTGCTGCGCGGCGAGTTCTCCTTCGCCAACGACACTCTGCCATGGGTTCGGTCTCACTAGCTACATGGGCTCGCCCAAGTCTCAACGAGAAAGCTCAACTCCATGGCCCTGGCCCGATTCGCTTGATGCGCTGATCGCCGCGCCACGTCACCATAAGCTCCTCTTCGAAAACGATCGTGTGCGGCTCCTTGAGGTTCGCATTCCTCCGGGCGACACTGCACCCGTCCACACCCATCGCTGGCCGAGCGCCATCTACGTGGCAAGCCAGAGTGACTTCCTGCGTCGGGACGGTGACGGAAAGCTCCTCTTCGACAGCCGCACGTTGGGTGCAGCGCCCGACAAGCCTTTCGTCCAGTGGTCGCCGCCGTTGCCTCCTCACTCAGTGGAAAACGTCGGCAGCCGCGAAATCCTCTTGATCACTACTGAGCTAAAACAGCCCGACTGACGCAAAATGTCGCTTTTGCTCGCCCGCATTGTCAGTTGGGAACAGGCCCCGCGTGGCCGCGTTTTCGCACCGCTAACCCCTGTGCTATAAGTATTAGGCATCCCAAGTTTGAGGAAATAGTGCCTTTTATCAACTTTCCCGCGCGCGAGATCAACTGCAAGCTTGTCTACTATGGCCCAGGCCTTGGCGGCAAAACCGCCAATTTGCAGTGGATCTACGACCACACGGGGACGAATCAAAAGGGAAAGATGGTCTCGCTTGCCACCGAGACCGACCGGACTCTTTTCTTCGATTTTCTGCCGCTCGATCTCGGTACTGTGCGGGGGTTTCGAACCCGCTTCCACCTCTATACAGTACCAGGCCAGGTCTTTTACGAAGCTAGTCGCAGGCTCATTCTCAAAGGGGCCGACGGAGTGGTTTTCGTCGCCGACTCCCAGGAGGAACGTCTGGACGCGAATCTCGAGACTCTCGAGAACCTGCGCGAGCACTTGAAAGATCACAACCTCGACTTCAATACAATTCCCTATGTGCTTCAGCTCAACAAGCGCGATCTTCCTAATGCGCTTCCGACAGAGGAACTGAAAAAACAGCTCGCAGTAAAGGGCGAGCCGGCACTGGAAGCCGTGGCGGTCACCGGACAGGGTGTTTTCGACACGCTGAAGGAAGTCGCCAAGCTGGTGCTTACCGAACTCAAGAAGAACGCATAGGTTATCCGGTTCATTCGACGCCCCTTAGGTTCCCCACTTGCGACCGGGATATTTCCGAGGAGACTCCTAGCCTTAACGCAATGTACCGCCTGTGGGTTTAGTGGCCTCGGGGGCAAATAAAAACGGGAGGCGAAAGCAAAGCTTCCACCTCCCGGGGTGGGTGGGGTTTGTTGCCAGACGCCTCAGCAGGTTTTTGGGGCCCCACGTGAGAGTCCGGCAAACCGGCTTTTGAGCCGGTGCCACGTATGCCCCATCCTTACCACCGCGCCGAATAGGTGTCAACTCGAATCGTCTTACTTCAGCTCACGTAGGCGCGTTCCCGCTTACTTGCGGCCGTAGGAATTTCCGCGTGGCTTCTTCGTTTGCCAGGTCAGCTTCGCCGTTCGAGAGGAATGTAGCTCCGCAAATCGTAACCCAAATAGACTTGTCGCGGCCGGTAAATCTTCTGCTCTGGATCGAGCAGCATTTCCTGCCACTGCGCGATCCAGCCCGATGTACGCGGAATCGCGAATAGCACCGGAAACATCGTAACAGGGAAACCCATGGCCTGATAAATCAAGCCCGTATAGAAATCTACGTTTGGATACAGCCGCCGAGTGACAAAGTACTCGTCTTCCAGTGCGATGCGTTCGCATTCAAGCGCGATATCGATCAGCGGATTCCGTCCCATCACGTCGAAAACTTCGTACGCGATGCGTTTAACGATTCGCGCCCGCGGATCATAGTTCTTGTAAACGCGATGCCCGAATCCCATCAGCAGCTTCTCCCCTGCCTTGACCCGCTTCACATAAGCCGGCACGTTGTTCACCGAGCCAATTTCGAGCAACATTCGCAGCACTTGTTCGTTCGCGCCACCATGCAATGGCCCATATAGCGCCGCCGTGGCCGCCGCAATCGCCGAATAGGGATCCACATGCGAACTTCCTACGCCGCGCATGGCCGTCGAAGAGCAGTTCTGTTCATGATCCGCGTGCAGGATGAATAGAATGTCCAGCGCTCGTTCGAGGGTCGGGTTCGGGCGATATTGCAGCTCTGTCGTCCGGAACAGCATGTTCAAAAAATTGCCTGTGTAACTTAGGTCGTTGTCCGGATACACGAACGGCATGCCCAGACTGTGCCGATACGCAAACGCCGCAAGCGTCGGCATTTTGCCGATTAGTCGATACGTTTGCTTCGTGCGCGATTCCCCGCTGAAAATATCTTTCGCATCCGGATAGAAGGTCGAAAGCGCCGCGACCGTTGAAATTAGCATGCCCATCGGATGCGCGTCGTAATGAAACCCGTCGAGGAACTTCTTGATGCTCTCGTGGATAAACGTGTGATGCGTAATGTGGTAGTTCCAATCGGCCAATTGTGTTTTGGTCGGCAGCTCGCCGTGCAGAATTAGGTATGCGGTCTCAGGATAAGTGCTCTTTTCGGCGAGTTCCTCGATCGAATAACCGCGATATCGCAAGATTCCCTTGTCGCCGTCAATGAATGTGATTTTGCTGGTGCAGGTTGCTGTGTTAGCAAACGACGGGTCGTAGCTCATCATTCCGAAATCTGAATCGTTCACCTTGATCTTCCGAAGATCAGTTGCATGAATCGTATCGTTCTTGATCGGAATCTCATACTGCCGCCCGGTCCGATTATCGATAATCGTCAGTGTGTCGCGGCGGTCTGTGACGGTGGTCGCAGCCGACTTGGCGGAAGTGAGTTCCTGGCTCTTGGTTGGATTCATGTCTTGATCCCTTCGAGACGAACGTACGCAATTACGGGTCAAAACCCTCAACCCAACAATGTACACCAAAACCAAGCACTCACGAATTACTTTGCACTGTCACGCGATAGAGCTTGCTTCGGACATGTTGGTTTGCTGCGCGCAAACTGTGTCACGCAGCGCCACATTATCCAAAGGCAGCAGCGTCAGCGCATCGCTGTCCTTCTCGATCTCATCGAACAGCAAGAAGCTGATCTCAGCTTCTCCGCGTGATACTGGGCGAGCGCTTTTTGCGTGATCATCGGCGTGTTTCCCGATGCCCTAAATTCCGGCAGTACGTTAGGTGGCTCGTCCTCAACGGCCAAGCTTCGGAGTGCCCCGAAGCGACACAGACGCCTCTCCAATGGCGCAGAAGCCCCCCGGTGGCACGTATGAACGCTCGTTTAACGGCGAGAGAACACCACGTGAAAATTCAAACCGGCACAGAATCAGCGTCTTGCGTCAAAGCCCGCATTTCCCGTATGGTGTGGTTTATCCGAGGCGGGGGCAGCCAACATGAAACGTGTGCAAGTAATTGAAGACGACAAGGACATTGTCGAACTCGTTAGATACAATCTGGAAAAGGACGGCTACCAGGTTCTGCCAAGTCCGGATGGTGCCACGGGGCTCGCCCAGCTCCGTAAGGCTCCGCCCGATTTGCTCATCCTCGATCTGATGCTTCCTAAATTGTCAGGCCTCGACATTTGTAAGGAAGTTCGCAAGGATATCAGCTTGAATCGCCTGCCGATTCTTATCCTCACGGCAAAAGGAGAAGAGGCCGATCGCGTGGTTGGTTTAGAGCTGGGCGCCGACGATTATGTTACCAAGCCCTTCAGCCCGCGCGAGCTCGTCGCCCGCGTGAAAGCACTCCTTCGTCGTGCGGAGCCCGGCACTCCCTCCGAGAAGCCGGTCGAAATTGGCCAATTGCGCATTGATCCCGCCGCATATCGCGTCACCCGTGCGGGAAAGCCCGTCCCGATGAGTACCCTCGAGTTTCGTCTGCTCTATTTCCTCGCGGCCCGCCCGAATCGAGTCTTTACTCGCGATCAGTTGCTCGATGGCGTGTGGGGCACCGAACGATTTGTCACTCCTCGCAGCGTCGATGTCTATGTCCGCAGGCTGCGCGAAAAAATTGAGCTCGACCCGCAACATCCGGTCTACATGAAAACAATTCGAGGGGCGGGCTACCTCTTCGAAACACGTGCGAGCTAGGCTTTTCTGGAAACTCGGACTTATTTATTTTGTCCTGCTCTCCGGCATCTTGCTCGCCGTCTACTTTTACGCCTCCGGAATCCTGGAGCGCGATTCCATCCGTTCCGCATCCGATAAACTTGCCGCCCTCGCCAGCCTGGCGCAGGCAGATTCACCCCGCTTGGATGACGCAAACCAACTGCGCGCTTGGGTTGAGTGGATGTCCAAAAGCGGTGCACGCGTTTCCATAATTGACGCCACAGGTCGTATCGTGGCCGACTCCGCTTTTGTGCCGTCCCGCACAACACCAGCGTCTATCGGTCCTGAAGTTTTCGAAGCGCTCGCGTCAGGCCAGGGGCAATCCGTGCGCACGAGCGAACTCACGGGCGGCAGATTCGTCTACTTCGCCATCCGCTATTCGTCGGCGAACGGTCCGGCGGCTATCATCCGCTTGGCCCTTCCTGTTTCCCAAGTCGATGCCTCGCTTGCCAGGCTTCGTCGAAATCTTTTACAGGTCATGCTGTTAATGTTGATTCTCGGCGCCGTTGCGTCGCTTGTCTACTTTCGCTCATTTGCTCACCGTGTAGATCGCCTCAGGGATTTTTCGCGGAGACTCTCTCAGGGCGATTTCCACCCGCTCGCTGCCGAGAAATCTCATGATGAGCTCAGCGAACTCGCCGCCGCCTTGAACGAAACTGCGGCCTGGATGGAACGAACCATTCGTTCGCTGAGCGGCGAACGCAATCGGTCCAATACGATTCTGCGAAGCATGGTGGAAGGTGTCGCCGTTGTCGACGCTCAGGAAAAAATCGTTTTCTCCAATCGCGCCTTTTCCGAAATTTTGAATCTCGATACCGCGAACATCGAGGGCCGCCCGGTCATTGAGGTCGTCCGCAACTCGGATTTGATCGGCATCATCCGTGCCGCGCTCGGCGGCCAGGAAGGCCTTCGCAGCGACATCGCCATGGGCTTCGTTCAACCGCGAAGCTTTTCCGTCACCGCCACGCCGGTACACTCGTTGGATCAGATCCCTGCAACGGGCCAGAATGCCGTCCCTCCTGCGGAGGCGGTCCCATCGATCACGGTTTTAGGAGCTGTCGTCGTGCTCCATGACGTCACCGAACTGCGGCGGCTTGAACGTGTGCGGCAGGATTTCGTCGCCAATGTCTCGCATGAATTCAAGACTCCTCTCACTGCCATCCAGGGTTTCGCCGAAACGCTACTCTCGGGCGCCCTCGATGATCCCGCAAACAATCGCCGATTCCTCGAAATCATCCGCGATCATGCCACGCGTCTCGCGCGACTCACCGACGACCTGCTGAAGCTCGCCCGCATCGAGGCCGGCAAGCTCGAATACCAGTTTTCGCCTGTCAGCTTGCTGGAATTGATCGAGGGATGCGCCGAGACAGCTTTGTTGAAAGCCACTCGCAAGCAGATCGCTCTTGAAACGGATGTTCCCCCTGATTTCCCTCCGGTCCGAGGCGATGCAACTCTCTTGCGAGAAGTTCTTCAAAACTTGCTGGACAACGCCATCCAGTACACACCCGAAGGCGGCCGCATTCAGGTAGCCGTATCGGCCCGGCCGCGAGAAGCCCTCGTTTGTGTCACCGACACAGGTATTGGTATCCCTCTCGCCGATCAGGAACGCATTTTCGAGCGCTTCTATCGTGTCGACGCCGCCCGTTCCCGCGAAGCGGGCGGCACCGGTCTCGGCTTATCCATCGCCAAGCACATCGTCGAAGTGCATGGGGGTCGCCTCCGCGTCGATAGCGAGGTCGGTGCCGGTTCCAAATTCTCTTTCTCGGTTCCGCTCGCTGAGTAGATCCCTCCCGGTTTGCACACTCTTACACCTATGTCTTGAAAGCTTCATGAGCCCTTTATCTTCTTGCAATCTGTAATTGCGATGGTGCACGCGGGTGCATAGGTCCCTTGGGCCCGCTCTCGGGAGGAATCGTGACGTCCACTAAAGTGAGTCCCGGACTTTTCCAAAATGTCTTGATGAACTATCTAATCTCTCAGGCCCGCACCGTAGAATCGTCCCTCAACCGCGCCATCGCCGCGCTGCTCGGTAGGAATGAACGGCTCGCCAGCGAAGTCTTTTTCACCGAACCTCGCATCAACGAAATGGAAATCGTTATCGATGAACATGCGACCCGCATGCTCGGCCAGGGCAATCTGCAGGACGTCGACTTGCGCCTCATCGTCGCCACAATCAAGATCAACAACGACCTCGAACGCATGGGCGATCTCGCCGTCAATTTGAGCGAAAACGCCATCTCGCTCGCCGGAATGCAGCAGGTGCAAGTTCCGCCCGAGCTCGAACCGATGACCGTGGCCGTTCGCGCCATGGTTTCGAAATGCCTTGGGTCGTTGATCTATCAGAATGCAGACCTAGCCGTGCAAGTGCTCGAAAGCGACGATACAGTCGATCAGTACCGCGACCGCCTGTTCGAAACTCTTCTCATTGGCATCGGCGAAAATTCTGCGCATGCCGCGCCTAATCTCCAGTTTGTCCTTGCCTCGCGTCACCTCGAACGGGTCGCCGATCACGCTACCAATATTGCGGAAGACATCCTCTTCTGGGTCCGCGGCCTCGAGGTTCGCCACGGTCGCGCGCGTCAACTCGAAGCGCAACCGGCAAATGCCGCGTCTACGGGCGCTTAGTAATTAAGTTTTCATCACCTGCTCATTCCCGAGTGACAGCTACAGCGTACATTCAATCGCGTCACGGAACTTACGAAAGTACGGGGCGAACAAGGCTGGGATGAGAAATGTTCATTTCCGCTCTCGGCATTCCGCAGCGCAAACTTGATCTTCCGTCCGTTCCACCCCTGAGGCGCGGCTTGCCTACCCCCTAGAGCCGCGCCTCTTACCTCCTTCGTTTCCGGAGGGATTTCATCTCGAATTCGCGGCGATGTAACACGGTTGTAACAATGTCGCAAAAAAATGCGGCTCCAGGAGAAATTTGCTTACATGAAAAGACTGCTGCTTGTTCTGTCTCTGCTCTGCGGCCTCGGCTTGATTGCTAAGGCGCAATCTACCGTATTGCTCAACGCGGCAGGCGCCACCTTTCCGTATCCGATCTATTCGAAGTGGTTTAACATCTACCACCAAGCACACCCCAACATTCAGATCAATTACCAGTCGATTGGTTCGGGTGGCGGGATCCGACAGCTCACTGCCGGCACTGTCGATTTCGGCGCCTCCGACGGTCCCATGACTGATGAGCAGATCAAGGATTTCCAGACAAAGAACGGGTTTGGCGTTCTGCATTTCCCCACTGTTCTTGGGGCCGTGGTCCCCACCTACAACATTCCGGGTGTGTCCACCGAGCTCAACTTCACTCAAAAAGCGCTTGCAGGAATCTATCTCGGCTCGATCACGAAGTGGAACGACCCTGAAATCGCGAAGGCAAATCCCGGCGTCAAACTGCCCAATGACGACATCGTCGTCGTCCACCGATCGGACGGCAGCGGCACGACCTACATTTTCACCGACTTCCTCTCGAAGGCCGACGACGGCTGGAAGAATAAAGTCGGCCGGGCGACCTCCGTTAACTGGCCGGTCGGCCTCGGTGGCAAAGGCAACGAAGGCGTGTCAGGGCTTTTGAAGCAGACGCCCGACTCGATCGGTTATGTGGAATTGGTTTACGCCCTGCAGAACAACATTGCTTTTGGCAAGTTGCAGAACGCTAGCGGCAAATTCATCAAGGCCAGCCTCGACAGCGTCACCGCGGCGGCCGCTGCTTCCGCCAAGGACATACCGGACGATTTTCGCGTTTCGATTACCAACGCGCCCGGCCCGACCGCCTATCCGATCTCGAGCTTCACTTGGCTCTTGATCCCAGAGAAGATCAAAGACACGGCCAAGCGTGACGCGATTAAGGATTTCCTGAAGTGGATGTTAACCGACGGGCAGAATTACAATGAAGGGCTGTCGTATGCGAAGCTGCCGAAGCCCGTGGTGGCCAAGGAACTAAAAGCAATCTCGAAGATACAGTAAGATTCGCAGGATATGTCTACAGTCGCCAGCACCATCGACCAGCCACCGTCCCCAGGGACGGTGCGCTCTTTTTGGAGTCGGTTGAGTCAGGGTGACGAAGTCGCGCACATTGTCACCCTGATCTTCGCCTCCGCCATCATCCTGATTACGTCGCTCCTGGTCTATCAGCTCTGGATCAACTCCGTTCCTTCCCGCCACGCATTCGGCTGGAAATTTTGGTTCTCTTCCACTTGGGATCCCGTCTCCGATGATTTCGGCGCGCTTCCATTTATTTACGGCACGATCGTCACCTCCGCCATCGCCCTGATCATCGCCCTCCCGCTTGGTCTCGCTGCCGCGATCTTTCTTTCCGAGCTAGCGCCACGCAAAATCTCGGACGTTATTTCGTTTCTTATTGACCTGCTTGCTGCCGTCCCCAGCGTCATCTATGGCCTGCTCGGGATCTTCATCGTTGTGCCCTTGATGCGCACGATGATTGGCCCTACGCTCAAACACACGCTCGGCTTCCTCCCGTTCTTCAGGGGGCCAAACTACGGCGTCGGTATGCTTACCGCCGGAATCGTTCTCACGATCATGGTTGTGCCTTTCATCATTTCGATTTCTCGCGAGGTCTTACTTACCGTCCCTCGCGAACAGCGCGAAGCGGCCCTTGGCCTCGGCGCCACTCGCTGGGAGGCTACATGGAAAGTCGTCGTGCCCTGGGCGCGCGCGGGAGTGATGGGCTCCGTATTCCTTGCCTTGGCTCGCGCTCTCGGTGAAACCATGGCCGTCACCATGGTGATCGGCAATGACCCTAAGATCAGCGCCTCCATTTTCGCTCCCGGCTATACCATCGCCGCAGTAATCGCCAACGAATTCACCGAGGCCACCGGAAAGGTCTACCTGAGCGCTCTCATCGAGCTCGGCCTCGTGCTCTTCCTTATCACCTTCATCCTCAACGGTCTCGCACGCCTGCTCATCATCGCTACGGAGCGCGGCGGAGGGCGCGGCGCATGAACCTGCGTATCATCTGGCGCAAGTCGCTCAACATCTTCATGCTCGCGCTCACCGGTGTCGCCGCCCTTGGCGTCGTCGCGGTGCTCTTCCTGATTCTCGGCTATCTGGTTTGGAACGGCGGCAAGTCCCTAAACTGGGCCTTCTTCACTCAATTACCAAAGCCCGTTGGCGAAACGGGCGGCGGCATGGCCAACGCGATTATCGGCAGCCTCAAGCTTCTGTTCTTGGCCGCCGCCATCGGACTGCCTATCGGCTTGCTGGCGGGCGTCTACTTGGCCGAATTTGGCGGCCGCACCTACGGCTTCATCGTTCGCTACGTCACCGATTTGCTCAATGGCGTCCCATCCATCGTGATGGGAATTTTCGCGTACTCCCTCGTCGTCATCCCAATGAAGCACTTCTCCACTTTGGCTGGCGGCGTCGCATTGGGTATCATGGTGATTCCGATCACGCTGCGCAGCACGGAGGAATTCTTGCGTTCGGTTCCCGGGAGCCTCCGCGAGGGTGCCATGGCGCTCGGAACCAGTAAGTGGCGCACGATCGCTACTGTAGTGCTCCCTGCGGCGCGCGCCGGCATCATCACAGGCATGTTGCTCGCTCTCGCGCGGGTCGCGGGTGAAACGGCCCCTCTGCTTTTCACCGCGTTTGGGAATCAGTTCTGGAGTCCCGGCTGGAATCAGCCGACGGCATCGCTGCCAGTAATGGTCTACACCTACGCAATCGCGCCTTATGATGATTGGCACCGCCAGGCCTGGGCCGCTGGGCTGGTGCTGCTTGGCCTCGTTCTTCTCGCGAACATCGGTACACGACTCGTGGTCAGTCGTGGAGGAGGCGGTCGGAGTGTCTGATATGGCTTCCGCAACACGCACTGCGCGTTCAAACAATGACAGCGCCGCTCAGCCGGCGCCGAAGGTGCATATGACTGACCAGGTCACGACGACGCCGGTCAAGGAAACGGCCATCCGTTTCCAGATCTCGAGTCTCGATTTCTTCTATGGCGCCAAACAGGCTGTCTTCAATCTGAATTTGAAAATCCCTACCAACAGGATCACGGCGCTAATCGGTCCTTCTGGTTGCGGCAAATCGACTTTCCTGCGGACCCTCAATCGCATGAACGATTTGGTGCGCCACAGTCGCTTCAACGGTGAAATTCTTCTCGACGGCCAGGACATTCGGAAAATGGATGTCGTCGCCCTTCGCCGCCGCGTCGGCATGGTCTTCCAGCGCCCCAATCCGTTTCCGAAATCGATCTACGACAACGTCGCTTACGGCCTGCGTGTCAATGGCTACAAGGGCCGCCTTGACGATCTCGTCGAACATAGTTTGCGGCGAGCAGCGCTCTGGGACGAAGTGAAGGACTATCTCCGCAAATCCGCCTTCGCACTCTCCGGCGGTCAACAACAGCGTTTGTGCATCGCCCGCGCTTTGGCCGTCGATCCTGAAGTCCTGCTCCTCGACGAGCCCTGCTCGGCACTTGACCCTGTGACCACGGCGAAAATTGAAGAGTTGATGTTCACCCTTCGCGACAGTTGCACCATGGCCATCGTCACTCACAACATGCAGCAGGCTGCACGCGCCAGCGATTACACTGCTTTCATGCTCGATGGAAAACTCATCGAGCACAATGAGACATCGAAGCTATTCACAACGCCCTCCGATCCCCGCACGGAGGCGTACATCACTGGTCGCTTTGGATGATGCATTCCGCCGCCTCCCGCTTTCGACTCGGCGGCTAGCTGAATCGCGAACTTAGAAATTCGGAGCGACCCGAGGACCCCATGGAACGCCATTGGGAACATGATCTCGAAGAACTGAAACAGCGGCTGCTGTGGATGGGAAGCCTTGTCGAGCGCGGAGTCCATCAGGCCGTCCACGCCGTCCTCGATGCCGATGAGAGCCTTGCCGAGTCCGTCCTCGGCGAAGAAGACGCCGTCAACGAAATGCAGATCGAAATCGACGATCGCGTTCAGCGCCTGCTTGCTTTACAGGCGCCCATGGCCGTCGATCTACGCTTTCTTCTCGCTGTCTCGCGCATCAACGGCGATCTCGAACGCATCGGCGATCAAGCTGTTAACATCGCGCAATCCGCGATGCGCGTTCTTCGCCACCCGCAGGTCAAGCCCTACGTCGATCTGCCGCGCATGAGTGAGCTTGCTGAATCGATGGTCCGCGACAGCCTGAACGCCGTCGTCCGCGGCGACCTCGATCTTGCACGCAGCGTTCTCGAGCGCGACGACCAAGTCGATCGTCTTCGCGATCAGCTCTTCCGTGAATTGCTCACGTACATGATGGAAAATTCCGCGGTCGTTTTCGCCGCGTTTGAGCTGATTCTCGTCGCCAAAAACCTCGAACGCATCGGCGACCATGCCACCAACATCGCCGAGGACGTCATCTACTACGTCGCTGGCCGCGACGTTCGCCACCCCGCCCTCGACCGCCGCTAACCGATTCTTTCGTAGCGGCTAGCTTTAGCCGGGCCAGCTGCGGCCCCTTGTCCAGTCGCGCATCATCCTCTATCATCGTCTATCGCCCGCTGATCGCCGCGCCAAACTCACAACGGCGAATCGCAGGTTCGCGTCAGAAGCCAACTCCCGTCACCGAGGTGATTCAATGCCCGAATCCAGTGCGGCTCCGCGCACGATGGCCGACATGCTCAAGAATTTCTCCATCGAGATCGGCACTCGCGAGCCCAAAGTCGTCACCGCCGCAGTGAATCGCCTCGAACCTGGCACCGAGGTCTATCTCACCTGGATTCCCGGCGAAGACCCGTTTCGCGCGGTCGAAGCTTCTGCCGGGCTTAGCCGCGGCGGCCTCAAGCCCGTTCCTCACATCGGTGCGCGCCACCTCGAAAATGAAAATCAGCTCTCCGAAATCCTCAACCGCCTCACCGGCGAAGCTGGGGTCGATCGCATCCTTCTCGTTGGCGGTGAACGCGACGATCCTCTCGGTCCTTACGACTCAAGTCTCAAAGTCATGCAAACCGGACTCATTCAAAAATACGGAATCAAGCGCGTCGGCGTCGGCGGTTTCCCCGAAGGCCATCCGAAAATTTCTGACAAAATACTCGGTGAGGCCCTCGTCGAAAAAATGAACTTCGCTCGGCAGTCCGGCCTTACGCTTCACATCGTTACTCAGTTTTGTTTCGAAGGTCAGGCCATCCTCGATTGGCTCCGCAAAATCCGCGCCATCGGAGTCGACATGCCTGTCCGCATCGGATTGGCTGGTCCTGCGAGCCTCACCACCTTGACGCGTTACGCCCTGCGCTGCGGCGTCGGCAATTCGATTCGCGCCCTCACGCACGGTCCCGCGTTCAGCAAACTCCTCACCGAACGCAATCCTGAGCCCATCGTTCGCGATCTCGCTGCCGCAAATGGCGCCGCCCAATCGCTCGGCATCGCCGCCCTGCATTTCTACTCATTTGGCGGATTTGGCAAGACCGTCGACTGGATCACTGCCGCCAGGGCCCAATAACATCCATGCCGCTGTTGGCCTCGAATAGTCGCAAACAACGCCACTCCAGCACTCGTTCTCAAAGCTCTCCCCTCGCTCCGTTTGTGATATGTTCTCGCGGGCCAAAAAAAGGGGGAGGAACAACCAAATGCAAAAACGCCATTGCTGGCTCTGCGTCGCAATTGTCCTCGCGGCCGCGTGTATCGCGCCACGATCTCACTCGGCCACCGCAGTCGCTTCCGGAAACGCGCCGCGCAACGTGGCCGCAGCCACTGCTTGTGATCGCGACTGCCTCTACGGTTTCCTCGATAAATACCTGAAAGCACTTGCTGCAAAAGATCCATCCAATCTCCCGCTCGCCCCGACAGTCAAATTCACGGAAAACAATGTCGTCCTCAAGGTGGGTGACGGCCTTTGGAATACGATCAGCGGTTTCGGTCCCTACGACATCAAATTCGCTGACACCACCAACGGACAGGTTGGCTATCTCGGTGTCGTTCGCGAGACGCACGTGAGTTCACCGTACGCCATGCGCATGAAAATCCGCGATGGCAAGATTACCGAAATCGAGACGATCGTCGCGCGCCCTGCCGGCGGCAATGCAATCGCCAGTCTCGACCAGTATCCGGATAAGCCGGTCTTGCGAGACACGCTCCCGTCGTCCGAACGCAGCCCGCGCGCCAAAATGATCGCCCTCGTGAACGGGTACTTCGACACCCTGCAGCAGAACAGTGGAGCGCTCCACACTGATTTCGATCCCGATTGCAATCGCGAAGAAAACGCCATGCGTTCGACCAACAATCCTAGCAACCACATTTTCCCGGTCACCAATCTCGGCTGCGCCGGCCAGTTCCAGATGGGCTATTTCCGCTATGATGATCGTGCCCGCGATCGCCGCTTCCCAGTCGTCGACGAAGAGCGCGGTATTGTCCTAGCCGGCATGTTCCTCGATCACAGCGGCAAGCTCGGCATGTACAAGCTTACCGATGGCCGCGAGCTCGAGTCTCCCATGCGCACGCCCAGTACGCTCTGCATTCTCGAGCTGTTTAAGATAAGGAACGCGAAGATTCTCCAGATCGAAGCCATCATGGCCAACGTGCCCTACTATATGGCGCCCTCGTGGGGAAAATAGGCCACTCGATCGGATCAATCTGATCAAAATGATGTTCAGCCCAAAACGCAAAACAACACACATCGAATCGAGCGGAACTAAATTCGCGCTCGCAATTTCGTTCCTCGTGCTTGCAGTCTCGCTCGTTATCATCGATGGACGCGTCGCAGCGCAGCAGGAAAAACTCGCCTACGGCCAGCTTGATCGCGCCCGCCTCCTCGCTGCCGACAAAGAGCCCGGTCAATGGTTCACCACCGGCCGCGATTTCGGCAAAAGCCACTATTCGCCGCTTACTCAGATCAACAAGGAAACGGTTTCGCGCCTCGGCTTCGCCTGGCAGTACGACACGAACACGGTCCGCGGCCTCGAAGCTACTCCCATCGTCATCGATGGTGTGATGTACACAAGCGGCTCCGTCGGCCAGGTCTACGCGCTCGACGCCAAAACCGGCGCGCAGATCTGGAAGTTCGAGCCTCACAATGACATGCGTGTGAACGAGCGCTCCTGTTGCGATGAAGTGAATCGCGGCGTTGCCATCTGGAAGGGAAAAGTCTACGTCGCCTCGTTTGATGGCCACCTCTACGCGCTCGATGCGCGGACCGGTGACGTCAGCTGGGGCGCCGACACCATCGTCGACAAAAAACGCGGCTATACCAGCACCGGCGCTCCCGAAGTCGCCGGCCACGTTGTCGTCATCGGTAATTCCGGCGGCGAATACGACGCCCGTGGCTACATCAGCGCCTACGACCTCGATACGGGCAAGCTCGCCTGGCGCTTCTACACCGTTCCCGGCGATCCGTCGAAGCCCTACGAAAATCCCGAACTAAAGCTGGCCGCAAAAACGTGGGACCCGAAAAGTGCCTGGGATATGGGCGGCGGTGGCACCGTTTGGGACGCGATGAATTACGATGCCGACCTCAACCTTCTCTACTTCGGCACGGGCAACGGCACGTTCTACGACCAATCCAAGCGCAGTCCTTCCGGCGGCGACAATCTTTTCGTCGCCTCGATCATTGCGGTCAATCCGGATACCGGGCGCATGGCCTGGTATTACCAACAAGCGCCCGGCGATCAATGGGATTACGATGTTGTACAGCCGATGATTCTGACGAATCTGAAAATCGACGGCCAGGTCCGCAAGGTTATCATGCAGGCCTCAAAACCCGGCTTCTTCTACATCCTCGATCGCAAAACCGGAAAAGTCCTGTCCGCCAATCCCTATGTTCCGGTCACCTGGGCCAGCCGCGTCGATTTGAAAACCGGACGCCCGGTCCTCGCCGCCGACGCCCGCAATTACAAATACTCCTTCAATGGCAAGCGCTACATCTCGCCCTCGCCGATGGGCGGTCACAACTGGAACCCGATGTCCTGGGATCCCCAAACCGGACTTGTCTACATTCCCGCCATCGAAAATGGCCAGACCGGCATCTTTACGGGGCAAACATTTCTGCGCGCCTTCAATCCGCACACCGGAAAAATCGTCTGGAATGTTGGGCCCGCTGGATGGTGGGATCACGCCGGCGTGCTTTCAACCGCGGGCGGATTGGTATTTCAGGGTAATGGTGCCGGGCACTTCCGCGTCTATGACGCCGAAACAGGCGAGAAGCTGAAGGACATCGACGTCGGCAGCACGATCATCGCGGCGCCCATGACATATTTGATTGATCGAGTTCAATATATCGCGGTGATGGCCGCCTGGGGTGGCGGCGGTTGGAGCTTCTCACATCCCGATGCCGCCTTTGCACAGCGCGGAAACGAGGGACGCATCCTCGTTTTCAAACTCGATGGCGCCGCAACACCTGTTCCCGCGCTGTTGCCGCCTGTTGGACTGATCCCTCAGCCTCCCGCGCAAACGGGCTCGGCCGAAACGATCGCGCAGGGCAAAGCGCTCTTCGGCGCGCGCTGCGCTTCGTGTCACGTAAATCAGCCGTACAGTCTCGCGCCTGATCTGCGTCGCATGTCGCCCGAAACGCACGCGGCATTCAGCCAAATCGTCCTCGGCGGAATCCTTCAGAACGCCGGCATGCCGCCTTGGGACGGCGTCCTTAGCCCCGGCGAGGTCGATTCCATTCACGACTTCCTCATCTCGCTTGCGTGGCAAGCCTACAACGCCCAGCAGCAATCGCCGTCTGCCTCACCTCAGCCGACTCCCCAAAACTAGCCCTCTCCCCGGCTTGCCGGCCCCGGCGAAAAATGCTTTCATCACGCCGTGCATTGGGACTTCATTCTCATCTTTCTCTTCCTTGGAATCGCGGTTCCGATATTCGGGCGCCGCCGCGTTCGTCAGCTCATGGCGTTGCATGAGACGACCAAAGCGCTGCGTCTCAGGCTGTACGCATCCACAGCCGTTTCGCAGTGGCTCGTGACCGCCATTGTCCTTTGGCGAACCCGGTCGCGGGGTATCTCACTTTCTCAACTCGGAATCGCAATTCCGAGCGCTCCTCTCTGCTTGCTTGTCACCCTTCTGCTCTCTGCCCTGATCTTCTTGAATCAGCTTCTCAGTCTCCGACGAATCTCACGACATCCCACCGAGCTCAAAGGCTTGCTGCCCCAACTAGCTCTCAAGATCTTCCCTCAAGACACTTCCGAACGCGTTCCATTCACGGGACTTATCTTCAGCGTGGCGGTCTGCGAAGAAGCGATCTATCGCGGCTTCGCCCAGCATGTCTTCGGTACTACCTCCGGATCGACAGCATTGGCTATACTTGGCTCCGCAGCCCTTTTCGCGCTGGCGCACGCCTACCAAGGCAAACGTGGCCTTATAGCTACGTGTGTAGTAGGACTCGTATTTGGGTCGGTCTGTGCTTGGACGGGCAGTCTCTTACCCTCTGTTGTTGCACATTTCGTCGCCGACCTGAGCGCAGGCTTCATGGCCCCCTCACGGATCATGGCTGCAGTCGCCGTACAGCAACCAGCCGTCGCATCCTCTGACACTTAAGGCGCTCTCTAGCTCCAGCACGCTCGAATTCCGAAGCCATCTGGTCTCGCCATCTCCTTCAAAACGCCTGGCGGCGAAGCGCGTTGCCGAAATCGGCGGCGCCATTTTCGCTTTTTCGGGCGAGTGGCGAACGCCTAGAGGTGACGATGCCCCCGGCAGCGCAAGCGCTCGTGTCTCACCAAAAATCGCGGGGCCCAGAATACGCAGCCAGGCACCGAGTGAGACTGCGCCCTGGAAGGCAAGATAGGTGCGTCCCACGAGACCCCGCGAAAGGACGCCTCGGTAGCTCGGCCTGATCCAGCAGCAGGCTCAAAAGCAATCTCCTGTCGAAGGCCACGACATTCGAAGTTGGTATAAAGTAGGGGGCGAAGCTGGCCATTCAAAGTTGCTCGAAATGGAAGAACTGACGAACGAACAGATCTCGCGCGAACTGGCTCCCTACTTGGCCGATGTACATCTTGAGCCCCCGTTCTTGGCCGCTCGCGGCTTTGATCAGATTCGCGCTTACATCCGTCTGCTCTTGAAGTGGAATCGGTCGATGTCCTTGACATCAGTGACGGATCCCAAAGAGATTGTCAGATATCATTTTGGCGAGAGCATCCTCGCCGCTTCGCTGGTGGAGTTCCAAAATGGTCGGCTCGCCGACTTCGGCTCTGGCGCGGGCTTTCCGGGCCTCCCGATTCGCATGGCCGTCTCAACCGTTAACGTCACACTTGTTGAGTCTAATCTCAAGAAATGTGCCTTTCTTTCTGAGGTCGTGCGCGAGCTTGGCTTGAGCCATGTTGGCATCGAGAAGTTTCGTGTCGAGGATCTAGATGGGCAGGGGCAGCCATTCGATTTCGTAACCGCCCGCGCGTTTGGGCACTTCGATCTGTTATTAGGTGCCGCTCGCCGCGCACTCACCGAAACCGGCCGAACGATCCTTTGGCTTGGGGAAAAAGACTGTCGAAACCTCATGCGGCGGACTGACTGGAAGTGGCTCGCACCCGCGCACATTCCAAATTCAGAGAGGCGCTTCATTCTTATGGGTTCACCCGCTAGCTAAGGTGTTCCACGTGGAACAAACAAGGCCGAAAATACCCAACCGAATGTTCCACGTGAAACATCTTGCATACCCCAGAAAATCTTTGCTACATTCTCGCCCGAGTCTGGGGGCTCGCGCATTTTGGCTCGCGTTATTTCCATCGCCAATCAAAAGGGCGGTGTCGGCAAGACGACAACGGCAGTCAACCTAGGTGCCTCGCTCGCTGCTTCCGAAAAAAGAACCCTCATTATCGACTGCGATCCTCAAGGCAATGCGACCAGCGCGCTTGGCTTCCCGAAAGATCCCGCCCGCCGCACCCTTTATCAAGCCCTGATCCTGGCTGAACCGGTCGACCGCATTATCATCGACGCCCAAATAGACTCGCTCGAGCTGATTCCCTCGGACAAAAACCTCGTCGGAGCGGCAGTAGAGCTTGTCTCGGTGGAGAATCGCGAATACAAGCTGAAATCGATCGTCAATGGCATTCGCGAGAAATATGATTTCGTTCTGATCGATTGCCCTCCATCTTTAGACTTGCTGACTCTCAATGCCCTGGCTGCCAGCGACGCCGTACTCGTTCCCATTCAGTGCGAATATCTAGCCCTAGAGGGTGTCTCTGAGCTACTTGACACGCTCATGCGCCTCCGCCGCACGATCAACCCAGCACTAGCCATCGAGGGGATTCTTCTGACGATGTACGATGATCGGACGACTCTTTCGAGGCAAGTTGCAGCCGATCTTCGCAGCTTCTTCGGCGCGCAGGTTTTTGAGGCCGTCATACCCAGGAACGTTCGCTTGGCCGAGGCGCCGAGCCACGGAATGCCCGTGATATTCTACGACATACATAGTAAAGGCGCCGAAAGCTACATCAATCTCGCAAAGGAGGTAATTGTCAATGCCCAGAAACGCATTGGGCAGGGGACTCAGCGCCCTGATACGGGAGCCGGAGCCCCAGCCGCAGCAGCCGCAGCCGCTGGCGCCGGAGGGGAATCTTCAGCAGCCGCCGTCATCTACGAGCCCCGGCTCGAATCTAACGCAGAACCCGCTAACGACGACCGCGGCGACGGCAACAGCAGCAGCAACGGCCCCGGCTCGTGTTCCAGCGGATAGCCTAGTCGAGGTCGACATCGACCTCATCGACCCGAGCCCCTATCAGCCTCGCACCCGTTTCCGCGAAGAGGCTCTCGAGGAACTCGCTCAATCGATTCGCGCAAGCGGAATTGTCCAACCGCTCGTCGTCCGCCGCATCGGTCTTCGCTATCAACTGATTGCTGGCGAACGTCGCTGGCGCGCCGCCCAGCGCGCGGCCAAACAGCGCGTTCCCGTCATCGTTCGTGAAGTCCCCGAAGAATTGGCGGTCGAGATGACGTTGATCGAGAATCTTCAGCGCGAGGATTTGAACCCTATCGAACAGGCCCGCGCATTTCAACGCCTCGGAGAGGACTTTCAACTCACCCAGGAGCAGCTCGCTGAGCGCACCGGAAAGGACCGCGCCACGATTGCGAATCTGCTTCGTTTGCTCAAGCTGGATCACGCAATTTTGGAGTTGCTGGAGGACGGTCACCTGACGGCAGGCCACGGGCGCGCCCTGCTGGCGATCGCTGACGCCAAGGCCCGTCTTGAAATTGCCCGCCGCATCGCTCGCACCGGCATGACCGTGCGCCAAGTGGAACGCCTCGCCGCACGCGAACCCAAAGTCACACCAAGCGTCCCATCTGCCAGCTCGATCGACCCCAACACCAAGGCGGCTCTCGAAGAACTCCAGCGTAAGTTCGGCGCGCGCGTTACTCTGCACACGGCCCGGCCTGGTCATCCCGGCCAGTTGGCATTTGAGTACTACGACACGGCCGACCTGACGCGCCTGTATGACCAGCTGATGAGACAATAGCTGCAGGCGCAATTCGGGGGCGGGGAGTGGCCTGGCGACTCTTCGATCACAAACATCGCGGCGCGGAGGAATGGTCCGGCTTTCTCGAGCAAACCGTCAAGCTGGATGGCACGCTCGAGGCTACCGGCACATTTCGCATAGACTGCGCTCTCAAGGCGAGCCTGGTTTCCGCGGACACGTTAATCTTGGCCGAGCACGCCGTCGCCGAGGGCCGCGTTGTCGCGAATGTTGTGCTGATTGCCGGTCGATTCAGTGGAGAGATTGAGGCGCGGAGCAAGGTCGAAATTCAGGGCGGCGCGATCGTGACCGGTCATATCCTGACGCCGTGTCTCATCATCGAACCCGGCGCCATATTCGACGGGGACTGCCAAATGCCGCTGCTCGCTCCGACCGACGGCGCTAACGCCACAGCCGCAACAGCCCCTATCGCAATCCCAATCCGCTCCGTCGTCGCCCAGGCCCAACAAGAACCATCGTCACTCTGAGGGACGCGCAACGCTGCAGAAGAGTCCCTCTTAGCCTTCGCTAATTCGCGGGAACAACTCAAGGAGGGTCGCCGCTACTCCACCACCACTCGCAGAAACTTTTTCTTCCCTGCTCGCACAAGAAATTCACGCGGCTGCGAAAGATCGACCTCATGTTTCACATCGTCGACGCGCTGCCCGCCGATCTCTACCGCGCCCTGCTTTATCAGCCTTTCGGCCTCGCTCCTAGACGGCGCCAAGCCCGATATAAAGAGAAGAGTCGACACTCGCGTCGGGCCGCTGCGCGCTATCTTTTTTACCGGCGCCTGTTCCGGTGACTGCCGCTCGCGATATACGTGCCGAAATTCCTCTCTCGCCTTCTTCGCGGCATCCTCGCCGTGAAATCCAGCGACAATCACTTCTGCGAGTTGCATCTTCGCGTCCATTGGATGCACTGCGCCCGTGCTCACACCCTCGCGCAGTTTCACAATCTCCTTCGACGCAAAATCCGTCAGCAATTCGTAATATGTCCACATCAGCTCGTCCGATATCGACATGATCTTGCCGAACATTTCGCTCGGCGCTTCCGCGATGCCCACGTAATTCCCGAGGCTCTTCGACATTTTTCGCTCGCCATCGAGCCCCACCAGAATCGGCATCGTGAACGCAACCTCCGGCGCCTGCCCGTATTCGCGCTGGATCTCGCGATGCACCAAAATATTGAACTTCTGCTCGGTCGCACCAAGCTCGACGTCCGTCTGTAATTTCACCGCGTCAATGGCGGTCAGCAACGGATAGAGCAACTCGTGCACTGAAATCGGCTGATTGTTCGCGAGCCGCGACCGAAAGTCCTCGCGCTCGAGCATCCGCGCCAATCGATAATGCCCACAGAGTTTCACGACGTCCTCTGCTGTCATTGGCGCCAGCCATTTGCTGTTGTATTGAACCTCCGTCTTCTGCGGATCCAAAATCTTGTACACCTGCGCGAGATACGTTTTCGCGTTCGCGTCCACTTGCTCGCGGGTCAGTGGCGGACGCGTTTCCGACTGCCCCGTCGGGTCGCCAATCATTGCGGAAAAATCGCCAATCAAGAAAATCGCTGTGTGGCCCACATCTTGAAAATGCTTCAGCTTGCGCAGCACGAGGGTGTGGCCCAGATGAATATCAGGCGCTGTCGGGTCAACGCCCAGATACACGCGCAGCGGCTTGCCCGTTTTCAATGAACTTTCGAGCTTCGCGCGCAGCTCATCCTCGCGGATGATCTCCGCCGCGCCTTTTTTCAAGTGCGCCAGTTGTTCATCAACGGGCTTGAACGCTGCCCTCGTCACGTGCCCTCTTTCGCTCAATGGTCGGGAAATTTCCGCGCTCGATCAACTCTTCGCCGGCACCGCCGACGCTACCAACACTCGCCGGCCCTCGATCCGGTAGCGCCCTTCCAGCACGATTTTCACGGCCTCCGTGTAGATCCGGTGCTCCTCGCGCAAAATCTTCGCCGCCAGCGTTTCCGGAGTGTCGTTGTCCTCCACTCGCACAACAGCCTGCGCGATGATCGGCCCCGCGTCCAAAGTTTCGTCGACGAAATGCACGGTGCATCCCGAGAATTTCACCCCGTGCTCGAACGCCTGCCGCTGCGCTTCGAGTCCCGGAAACGCCGGCAGCAGCGCCGGATGGATGTTCAAGATGCGATTGCGATACTTCGCGACGAAAAAAGGCGAAATCAGCCGCATATATCCCGCCATGCAGATCAGATCGACTTTTTTCTCTTCGAGCGCCGCTACCACCATCCGGTCATACGCTTCGCGCTCCAGTCCCTTCGACGGGATCGCGCGCGCATCGAATCCGCGCACCTTCGCTCGCGCGATTCCCGGTGCGTCCTGGCGGTTGCTGATTACGATGGCAATTTCCGCGTTGGGAATGCGCCCCGCCGCGATGCTGTCTGCCAGGGCCTCGAAATTTGAGCCGCGTCCCGACAGCAGCACGCCAATCCGTTTTTTCATGACGAACGAAAGTAGCACAGGTCCGCAACTCAACCAATCCGCAAAGACCCGTCAACCGCTCGCGCCGTCGTTCACGTCGGAGTAACATCCGCCGCAGATACTTCAGCGCCGCGACAAACGCAGCTGGCGCCAGCTTTGTTCTATACTGCTGCTTCGCGCAGCGCCTCAAAGCTACGCAGCCAAGGAGAACTCAATGGCGGCTTCCGCTTTTCCTTACGAAACGCGCCTGAACATACTCCATCAGCCCCTGGAGCTAATCGACGAGAAGGCGCTGTCGGACGCCTGCGAATACAAGTGGTACAACCAGACTCTCTGCAAAGTGAATGACTCCGTCGTGCGCCTCGGCGTGGTTGAAGGCGAATACCATTGGCACAAGCACGATCAGGATGACGAATTTTTCTATGTCGTCGAGGGGCAGCTTCTGATCGATCTCGAGGGCCGCACCATCGAGCTTTCGCCTCGTCAGGGTTTCGTAGTACCCAAGGGAGTCGTGCACCGCACGCGCGCGCCCCGGCGCACCGTAATCCTGATGGTTGAAAATGCCGACGTGATCCCGACAGGAAACTGACTCTTGCGTTTCAACACTGTTTTTTTGCGCGCTTACTCAAGATTTTCAATCGCGCTTCTGAGGTCTTGGCGCAAACTTCACATCACTCGCCAGCCCACTAATGAACCTACTTGATCTCGTTGTCGGCAAGCCCATCCGCACCAGTGAAGAGCGCGCCGAGCAGATCGGCCCCGCTCGCGGCATTCCAATCTTCGGGCTCGACGGACTCAGTTCCGCCGCGTACGGTCCCGAAGCCGCTCTCAGCCTCCTGATTCCGCTCGGCCTCGCGGGCGTTCGCTACCTGATCCCGATCAGCGCCGCGATCATTATCCTGCTTTGGATCGTCTACTTTTCTTATCGTCAGACGATTGCGGCTTATCCCACCGGCGGCGGCTCGTACACAGTGGCGCGTTTCAATTTGGGCGCATCTGCCAGCCTGCTCGCTGCCGCGGCGCTTCTCGCGGACTACATCTTGACCGCCGCTGTCGGCATTTCCGCGGGAGTCGGCGCGCTCGTGTCGGCCATTCCGTCTTTGCTGCCTCACACGCTGTTGCTCTGCCTGGTAATTCTCGTCATCATCGCGCTGGTCAATCTCCGCGGCGTTCGCGAAGCAGGCTTGGTTTTCTCTATCCCCACTTATGTTTTTGTGGGCACGCTTCTCGCCACGATTGCTGTCGGACTTCTGCGCGTCTTGATCAGTCACGGACGTCCGATGCCCGTCGCGCCACTTCCTCCGCCGCAGCCGATGATCGCGGCGGTCAACTACTGGCTGTTGCTGAAGGTTTTTGCCGGCGGTTGCACTGCGCTCACTGGCGTTGAGGCGGTAAGCAACGGTGTGCGCGCGTTTCGTGAACCTGCCGTCAAAAACGCCCAGCGCACCCTTACTGTGATCATTGCTCTGCTGGCGATATTGCTGGCGGGAATTTCGTACCTCGTGAAGGTTTACAACATCACGGCTACTGACCCCGGGAAACCTGGCTACCAGAGTCTCCTCTCAATGCTCGTGGGCGCCGTGTTCGGTAAAGGCATTTTCTACTACGTGACGATCGCCTCAATCCTGATCATTCTCTCCCTATCTGCGAACACAGCCTTCGCCGATTTTCCGCGTCTCTGCCGTGCCATCGCGCAGAATAATTACCTTCCGCACGTCTTTGGCTATCGCGGGCGCCGGCTCGTCTACACGTATGGCATCGTGGTGCTTACGCTCCTCTGCGGCGCCCTTCTCATCGTCTTTGGCGGTGTCACCGATCGCCTCATCCCCCTGTTTGCGATCGGCGCTTTCCTCGCCTTCACGTTTTCGCAGGCCGGAATGGTGGTGCACTGGTTCAAGAAGCGCGGGGTGCACTGGCTAAAGAGCGCCTTGGTAAACGGGTTCGGCGCGTTTTGCACTGGCATTACCGTGCTTGTCGTGCTGGTCGCGAAATTCACCGAGGGCGCTTGGATTACTCTGCTCTTTATTCCGGCGACGATTGCCTGCTTCATCTTCGTTCGCCGCCACTACCACGCCGTCAGAATGCTGGCGAGTTGCAAGGTTCCGATTGATCCCAAAGATCTGATCCAACGGCCCATTGCCATCGTTCCAGTTGACTACTGGAGCAGCATCACCCGCCGCGGAATTGAGTTCGCCGCGCGACTCTCGTCGGAAGTGATCGCCCTGCACGTCGATCCACTCGAGGAATCCGAAGTGCTCGAAGCTGAGTGGGCCCGCTACGTCGAAAAGCCGTTCCGCGCGGCGGGTGACGAACCTCCCAAGCTTGAGCTCGTGCCTTCACCCTACCGCTTTGTGATTATTCCCCTCGTTCAGCGCATCCTTGAAATTTCAGCCCAGCATCCCTCGCGCGCAATCATCGTCGTGATACCCGAAGTCGTCGAAGACCGCTGGTACGAATTTTTCCTTCACAACCAGCGGGGCCGCTTGCTGGAGTGGGTTCTTCTCGCCCGCGGCAACGATCGCATCTTCACTCTTAGCGTTCCCTGGTACATCCACGCCACTGCCATCGCCGCGAATAAATAAGGCGCAGCCTGGCGGACTCGTCATTCTGGGCGATGCGAAGCATCGCGAAGAAGCTCTCTTCGCCCTTGCCTATCTCCAGACTGTGTGCCGTTGCGCGCAATGTAAGCCCAGCGGCCAGCCGGATGCGTCTCGGTTGGTTCGGTTCGCGACCAACTGTTGCGCTTGACAGATCACTCGCGCAAGGGCATCTTGCTGCCGCAGTCTCGGGGGAGGAGCTATGTCTCGCACGCGTTCCTTGTCACTCTTCGTCGCCGCCTTCGTCGCCTGCGCTGCCATTGGCTGTCAGCAGCGCGTCGAGCAATCGGCGCCTCCCGCTGATACTCGCGCCGCAGACGCAGCCGCAATTGAAAAGCTCGACAACGATTGGTTCAAAGCGGCCGCAGCCAAAGACCTCGACACCTGCGCCTCGTACTACCTCGATGACGCCGTCATTTTGTCGGAGGGAAGCCCTGCCATTATCGGCAAGGACAACATTCGCAAATTTCTTCAGGGAATGGTGAACGCGCCCAGTGTGAAATTCAACTTCGTCGGCTCAACTGTTGATGTTGCGCGCTCAGGCGATCTCGCAATGGATCACGGCACGGTCCAGGTGACAACCACGGACAAGAAGGGCAAGACCACCACACGGACAAGCCAAGCCGTCCTTGTTTGGAAGAAGCAGCCGGACGGCTCCTGGAAAGTCGCCGCCGACACTAGCGCCCCGAACCCGGCCTAGCGCCTCGCGCCGTCATCCTGAACTCGCCCAAGCGAGTGAAGGATCTCTCTTGCCTCGAAAGCTGGCCGCATTAGTCGCATTCCGCGCTCGTTTCGCCTAAAGAGACAGCTTCCCGGTGTAGACCACACGCGCCTTGCCACGCGCGGCACGCTCGATGCGCCCAATCAAATAAAATTTCTCGCGCCGCCGCCGCAGCTCCGCCTCGACGCGCGCCACATTCTTCGCCGCCACAACCAGGATCATCCCCACTCCAAGATTGAACGTCCGCAGCAATTCGTCGCGTTCGATGTGCCCCAACGCCGCAAGATACCGAAAAATCGGCAGCACCGGCCACGACCCCAGCTCGACCACCGCTTGCACGTTGCACGGTAGCGCGCGTGGCAAGTTACCTGTGATCCCGCCTCCCGTAATGTGCGCCATCGACGCCAACCAGCCCCGCCCCAAAACTCCTTTCAGCAGCGGCCAGTAAGCCCTGTGCGGTTTCAGCAGTTCCGCTCCAATCTTGTTGCGCACTTCCGGCACGTAACTCTCCGGCCCCAGCTTGGCCACCTGAAACACCAGCTTCCGCGCCAGCGAATACCCGTTTGTGTGCAGCCCGCTCGAAGAGAGCGCGATCAACACGTCTCCCGCCCGCACGTGCCGCGGATCGAGCACCTTGCTCCGCTCGACGACCCCCACGATGAAACCCGCCAGATCGTAATCGCCGCTCGCGTACATGTCTGGCATTTCCGCCGTTTCGCCGCCGATCAACGCGCAGCCGGCCTGCTTCGCGGCGCGGCTCATCCCCTCGATCACTTGCTCCACCACACGCGGCTCAAGCTTCCCCATCGCAATGTAATCGAGAAAAAACAGCGGCTCGGCGCCCTGCGTCAAGATGTCGTCCACACAGTGATTCAGGATGTCCGCGCCGACCGTCGAATGAATCCCCATCGCGCTGGCGATCTTCAGTTTCGTGCCCACTCCGTCCGCGCTCGCCACCAGCACGGGCTCGCGCCATCGTTTCGAATCCAGCTGAAACAACGAACCGAATCCGCCCACCGGCGCCAGCACCCCGGCACGAAACGTCTTCCCGGCCATCGCGGCAATCCGCCGTTTGGCCTCGTCCGCTACTGAAATGTTCACACCCGCATCGGAGTAACGCATGGAAAAATTCTCTTTTTTCTGAAGGGGGCCGAACCAGTCGTCCGTCTTACCGAATCAATCAGCCATGAAAAACGTGGAACAAACGTCGCCAGCGCACTTCGCTCGGATGCACGATCGCGCTCAGGTACGTCTCGAATCGCTGGCCAATATGCCCCGGGTCCCACACCTCTTCCGGCGCATTGATTGACATGTAGATGAAAAGCGGTGTCCCGATAATGTTCGCCCGGGGAACGAATCCCCAGTAACGGCTATCGTAGGAATTCTCGCGATTGTCGCCCATCATGAAGTATTGCCCGGGCGGCACCACCAGTTCGCCATTCACGACGTGCTGCGAAATATCTGACGCCCACTGCGGCCGGTATCGCCCATCCAGCAGCTGATTTGTGCTTGGCGGAAACGGGTCAGCCGACGCCATCCCCTCCGCTGACCGCAAAGCGTACGGCTCGTTCAGCATTTGCCCGTTTACGTAAACTTTCTCCCCGATGATCTTGATGTGGTCGCCCGGCACCCCAATGCACCGCTTGATGAAATCGGGATAGCCTTCTTCCGGCAATGGCGCGCGAAACACGATAATTTCCTGTCGCCTCGGCTCGCGCCACAGTGGAACATGTATCTGCGTGAACGGAATCCCCGCGTCGTACCCGATCCGGCTCACGATCAAGTGATCGCCGATCAGCACGGTATTCTCCATCGATCCGCTCGGGATCACGCGCGCCTGTACCAGCGTACCCTCGATGAAAATAAACGCCAGGATTACCCAGAACCACGAAACCACTTCGCGCCAGACGCGCTCTTGGGCTGTTGGCCGCTCAGCCTGCTGGGATTGCTGCTCCTTTTTTGTCGCTGTCTCTTCGGCCACGTCAGCCTTCACGATGAGCCTCCACTTCCAATTGCACCAGCTCGGTCGGGTAATTCCCCGTGTAGCACGCGGTGCAGAACTTCCCTCCCGAATCGTCCACCGCCGCGCGCAGCGACTCCAGCGAAAGATAACCGAGCGAATCGGCTCCGAGGAACTCGCGAATCTCCTCGGTCGAATGCTGCGCCGCGATCAATTCATCCCGCCGCGGCGTATCCACTCCATAGTAGCAGGGAGAGATCGTCGGTGGGCAACTGATCCGCACGTGCACTTCTGTCGCGCCCGCTTCGCGCACCATCCGCACGATCTTCCGGCTCGTCGTGCCGCGCACCAGCGAATCGTCCACCAGCACCACGCGCTTCCCCTCAATCAGCCGCGGCACCGGATTCAATTTCAGCTTCACTCCGAAGTCGCGAATCGATTGTTCCGGTTCGATGAACGTCCGTCCCACATAATGATTCCGGATCAGCGCCATGCGGAACGGAATCCCCGACTCCGCCGCGTATCCGATAGCCCCCGGTACGCCCGAGTCCGGCACGGGAGCCACAATATCCGCATCCGCCGGATGCTCGCGCGCCAGTAAACGCCCCAACCTCTCTCGGCTCTCGTTCACCTGCCGCCCAAAAACCAGGCTGTCCGGCCGCGCAAAATAGACGTGCTCGAAAATGCAGTATTGATGCGGCTTTTCCGGCGCGAAATGAATCGACTCGATTCCGCTGCGCGAAATACGCACCATTTCCCCCGGCTCGACTTCGCGCACATATTCCGCGTCGATCAGGTCGAACGCGCACGTCTCCGACCCGACCGTCCACGCGCCGTCGATGTGCCCCAGAATCAGCGGCCGAAACCCACGAGGATCGCGAATCGCGTACATCTCATCGCGCGTCAGCACGACCAGCGAATACGCGCCTTCCACTTGATTCAACGCGTCTGCCAGCGCGCCTGGAAGATTTCGCGAGCTGCTCCGCGCGACCAGATGCACGATCACTTCGGTATCGCTCGTCGTCTGAAAAATCGACCCACGGTGTTCCAGCCGCCGACGCAACTCGAGCGCGTTCGTCAGGTTGCCATTGTGCGCCAGCGCGATCTTGCCCTTGTTGCAATCGATCACGATTGGCTGCGCGTTCAGCAGCGTCGTATCGCCCGCCGTCGAATACCGCGTGTGCCCGATTGCGGCGGAGCCCGGCAGCGAATTCAGGGCCTGCGGTGTGAAAATCTCCTGTACGTGCCCCAGCGCGCGATGAATGTACACATCCGCGCCATCCGTGGAAGCGATGCCCGCCGATTCCTGTCCGCGATGCTGCAGCGCGTGCAGCCCGAGATACGTCAGCTTTGACGCCTCCGGATGCCCATACACCCCAAAGACGCCGCAGTGATCGTGGAACCGGTCATCCTCGATTTGAATCATCTTCCCCACGCCTAGTTGTGCTCCTCTGCCGTCATCCTGCTTGCACTAAGTTCGTCCTCGACGAGCGAAGTGCCCTGAGGCCCCAGGCCGAAAGGAGGCCTGCAGCGCGGACCGAAGAACCTCTCTTCCTCTTTCGCCCGCCGCCAAACCAAATCAGCAGTCAGGCTGACATTTACCCCTCGATCGCCTTCTGCAGCGATTCGCTCCAGACGTGCCGAAGCGCCGCGACATCCCCCCTGATGACACCAATACCCCTATATTCGATGCGAAATTTACCGCGCGTGACGCTTCCGATTCGGAGTGCCTTAACTCTGTATTGTGCCGCAATCTCATTCACGTGGGCAAGCGACGCAGCTGAAACCGACACCACCGCCCGCGCTCCCCACTCGCCGAAAATTTCCACCTCTGCCGGCGCCTCACTCGCCGGAAGATGCACCTCCGCCGAAAGCCCCTCGCTTCCAAAACAACTCTCCGCAATCGTCACCGCCAGCCCGCCGTCGCTCACGTCATGCGCCGATAAAACCGCCTTCTCGCTCGCCAGCCGCACCAGACACTCGATCAATTTTCGCTGCGCGTCCAAATCAACCGCCGGCGGCGCGCCCGCCACAATTCCATGAATCGTCTTCGCATACTCCGACGACGCAAACCCCGCCCCGTCATTCTGCTTGCCCTGAGGTTGCAGGCCGAGGGGAGGCGAGCCCAGCGTACCGAAGAATCCCTCCTCCGCCTTTTTCTCCGTAGCGGCGGCCACTAGGCCGACCTCTTTCGCATGGACCGGCCCGCTGAGCCCAGCCCCATTCAGCAGCACAATCACGTCACCCTCATTGCGAAACGCCGACCCCACCGCGCATTCCGTATCCTCAATCAATCCCAGGACGCCCAAAATCGGCGTGGGATTGATCGGCTTCCCCAGCGTCTCGTTGTAAAAACTCACATTCCCGCCCGTGATCGGCGTTTCGAGCGCCCTGCACGCCTCCGCGATTCCCTCGATCGCCTCCGTGAACTGCCACATCACCTCCGGCTTTTCCGGATTCCCAAAATTCAGGCAGTTCGTCGCCGCAATCGGACGCGCGCCCGTGCACGCCACGTTGCGCGCCGCTTCCGCCACCGCATGCATCGCGCCCAGCCGCGGCGCAAGCTGGCACCATCGCCCATTTCCATCCGTTTTGATCGCCAGCCCGCGCTTCGTTTCCTTCAGTCGCAGCACCGCCGCATCGCCCGCGCCCGGACCCACGCGCGTGTTCGTCCGCACCATCGAGTCGTACTGTTCCGTGATCCAGTATTTCGATGCGATCGCCGGCGACGCCAACAGCCTGGAAAAATTCTTGGTCAAATCCGCGCCCTCCGCCGCAAACTCCAACAGCACGTCGCCCGAGCTCGTCGTTCCCGCCGGCGGCGCCGCGATTGGTCGCTCGTATCGCGGGCACTCCTCCGCCAGCGCATGCGCCGGAATTTCCGCCGCCACTCGCCCGTGATGCAGCACTCGCAGCTTCCCATCGTCCGTCACGCGCCCCACTTCCACCGCATCGAGCCCCCACTTCTGAAATACTTCGAACACTTCGCGCTCGCGTCCCAGCTCCGCCACCAGCAGCATGCGCTCCTGCGATTCGCTCAACATCATTTCATACGGTGTCATCCCCGCCTCGCGCTGCGGCACTCGCCCAAGCTCCAGCTCGATTCCCACCCCGCCGCGCGACGCCATCTCCGCGCTCGAGCTCGTCAGCCCGGCCGCGCCCATGTCCTGGATCGCGACGATCGCGCCCGTCCGCATGGCCTCGAGGCACGCCTCCAGCAGCAGCTTCTCCATGAACGGATCGCCCACCTGCACGTTTGGCCGCTTCTGCTGCGATTCCTCGCTGAATTCTGCCGACGCCAGCAGCGACGCGCCATGAATCCCATCGCGTCCCGTCTTCGCGCCCACGTAAATCACCGGATTGCCCGCGCCGCGCGCTCGCGCGAAAAACAGCTCATCGCGACGCGCGATCCCGAGCGCCAGCGCATTCACCAGCGGATTATTCGAATAGCACGGCTCGAAGCCCACTTCGCCGCCCACGGTGGGCACCCCAAAGCAATTCCCATAGAACCCGATCCCCCGCACCACGCCATCCAGAATCCTCCGGTTCCTCTCCACCTCCTCCGCCGCCGCCCCATCAACATGACTGTGTCCGTCATCCTGAGGCGAGCGCCGCTCCTCGAAGGATCCCTCTTCAACTGCCCTTCCACTCCCTGAACCCTCCTTCGTAACCGGCCCAAACCTCAACGAATCCAGCACCGCAATCGGCCGCGCCCCCATCGTGAAAATGTCCCTCAAAATCCCGCCCACGCCCGTCGCCGCGCCCTGAAACGGCTCGACGAAACTCGGATGGTTGTGCGACTCGATCTTGAACACCGCCACCAGCCCGTCGCCAATGTCCACGACTCCCGCATTTTCTCCGGGCCCTTGCACGACGTGCGTCCCGCGCGTCGGCAGCCTTTTCAAATGCACGCGCGACGACTTGTACGAGCAGTGCTCGCTCCACATCACGCTGAAAATCCCCAGCTCCGTTAGGCTCGGATCGCGCCCCAGAATTTTCTGTATGCGCGCGTACTCCTCCACCGTGAGCCCGTGCTCCTTGGCAATCTCCGCCGTCACCTTGATTTCAGTATCCGTCGCCATTCACTTCCACCTCGCCGGCCTCGCGCCTACGCGCACCACTCCGGTCATTCTGAGGTCCGTGTGGCGGACCGAAGAATCTCTCTTCGCTTCCTGACGCTCGGCCGCCGTCGATGCATCACCGCTCGTTCCCACTTCCGCGCAAATTCTCCCAACTATTCCCGCCGCCCGCAACAATATCGTGCGCACCATCGTTATGACGTGGCTGATTCAGATGGATACTTACCACCAGGAAAGGAGGAAAGTTGGCTCAAGCGAACTTACTAGCTGCGCTTACCCAACTTCTGTTCAGGGGGTCGGAGCTTTAGCTCCGACATAAAGATGTCGCCGCGGCTTCCTCTTGCGCCGCCCCACCCACAGCATGTAGTCGACTCGCGAGACTTCGATTGGCGCCAGCCTAGCACGGAGCCGCGTCTTCGCCCTACGCGCCCACGCGCTCCGCCGTTCGCCTCGTCAGGCTCTCGACCATCGACCGCAAAATCACCAACCCATCCGTCGACCCCAGCGCCTGCTCGTCCGCACGCTCCGGATGCGGCATCAGTCCCGCGACATTCCGCTCGCGATTGCACACGCCCGCAATCGCCGCTAGCGACCCATTCGGATTCGCCTCGCGGTCATGCTCGTCGACGCTCCCATCCGGCCGCGCGTACCGAAACACAATCTGGCGATTACGCTCCAGCTCCGCGAGCGTAGCCGCATCGCAGAAATAATTCCCCTCCATGTGAGCGATCGGAATCTTCAGCACTTGCCCCGGCCGTGCCGCACACGTAAACGGCGTGTCCGTCTGCTCCACGCGTGCATGCACGTATCGGCAGAGGAATCGCAAGCCCTCGTTGCGCAACATCGCGCCCGGCAGCAGCCCCGCCTCTAGCAAAATCTGAAACCCGTTGCAGACGCCCAACACCAGTCCGCCCGATCGCGCAAACCGCGTCACCGCCTTCATCACTGGCGAGAATCGCGCAATCGCGCCCGTCCGCAGATAGTCGCCAAACGCAAACCCGCCCGGAAGTACGATCGCGTCGAAGCCGCTCACCTGCTCGGATTGATGCCAGATGAACTCGACCGGCTGCCCGACGACCGACCCGATCGCGTGATACGCATCATCGTCGCAGTTTGATCCCGGAAATTGCACCACCCCAAATTTCATCGCGACTTGCCCCTCGTCCGCATTCTAGCACGTGCATTTCGCTCAACTCCTGGCAAGTACGGGCTTCTTCTCGACAACTTGCTGCGAGGCCGCTTGAACTTGTTTTCGCCTCGATACCAAGGCCCCGCGTAATACAAAAGGTTTTTGCGCTCAATTCGAAGTAGTTTTCGGGATGGCTAGCGGCGGGATTTCTTACGCGATTTCGGGCGCGGCCGGCGGACGGGTCGCCGAACCGGCTTGCGATGCGGCTTCCGAGATTTTGCCCGCGGGCGGGATTTCACCTTCTTCGCGGCGGCCAGCTCACGGCGGCGAGCGCGCGCCCAACCGGGCTTGTTCGCTTGCCGTCCGCGGGCGATCGCGAGCGCTTCGGGCGGCACATTTTCCGTGATCACCGATCCGGCGCCCACGTAGGCGCCATCTCCAACCCGCACCGGCGCGACCAGGGCCGTGTCGCTCCCGATGAAAGCGCCTCGCCCGATTTTCGTCTCGTATTTCGCGACGCCATCGTAATTGCACGTGATCGTGCCTGCACCGATGTTCGCGTCAGGTCCCACAGTCGCATCGCCGAGGTAGGTTAGGTGCTGCGCCTTTGCGCCTTCGTGAATCACAGATTTTTTCACTTCCACAAAATTTCCGATGCGCACCTTTTCGCGAATGTCCGCGCCCGGCCGCAGTCGCGAAAACGGGCCGACCCGCGCCAGGGAACCGATGCGAGAAGAATCCGCATTTGTGTGCGGCCCCACAACTGCATCGTCTTCGACCCGCATGTCACTCAGGATCGTTCCGGTTCGGATTTGGCACCCCGCACCGACGCGCGTTTTGCCCAGCAGTTGCACGGCCGGCTCGATCACGGTGTCCGGGCCAACGGTCACTTCCGGATCGATCACCACGGTTTCCGGCAGATAAATCGTCACGCCGGATTCCATCAGCTCGGCGGCTTTGCGCGCGCGCAACACGCGATCGATCTCCGCGAGCTGGGCGCGGCTGTTGCAGCCCAGAACTTCATTCGGATCCGCGGCTGCTTGCGCGAGCACCCTCTCGTTGCGTTGCCGCAGCAAGGAAATCGCGTCGGTTAGGTAGAGCTCCTGATGGGCATTGTTGGGCCGCAGCGCGTTGAGGCAAGGCCAGAGCTTCTCGAGCGTGAAGCAGTAGATGCTCGAGTTCACCTCGTGAATTTCGCGCTGCTCCGCCGAAAGCGCGTTTTCCTCGACAATCGCTTGCACTCGCCCTTCGGAATCGCGGACCACGCGGCCGTAGCCAGCGGGGTCGGCAATTTCGGCCGTGAGAATTGTCGCAGCCGCCTCGCCGCGCCGGTGCGCATCGAGCAGCGCCCCAAGCGTTTCGCTGCGTAGCAGCGGCGCGTCCCCGGGAATTACCACGGCGAGTTTGGCGCTCTTGCGAATCGCCCGGCGCGCAATCTGCATCGCGTGTCCCGTGCCGCGCTGGGGCTGCTGTTTCACGGTATCCGCGCCGAGCGGCTCGACGGCCGCCGCGACTTCCTCGGCTTGGTGACCGACCACGACCAGAAGTTGCGCCGCGCGCACAGGCTGGCATGCGCGTATCACTTGCTCGATTAGAGTGCGGCCGCCCGCGCGATGCAGCACCTTCGCGAGTTCGGAACGCATGCGCGTTCCCTTGCCCGCAGCCAAAATCACGATCGCGGTGTCATTCGCAGCCATGCCGGGCTATTGTGCTTCCCTGATAAACGTTTCGCAAACCAAATGCGGGACTTTCGACTCTTGCGGCGCGTTAGAAGCAATGATCAGGATGCGGCGAGGGTATCCGTTCGATCGATCAGGGCGACAATGTCGTTGCAGTCTGTCGTATCTCGTCGTATGGTGAGTGTATGGCGCGCATGATCTCGACTACAATTCGCTTGAACGAGGAGGACGTCCGCGCCCTGAAGCGTGCAAGAGCCGCGGGGCACTCCGCCTCGGAGCTCATTCGCAAGGGCTTGCGCGTGGTGGCGTCCCGTTACTATGGGGGCCGCCGGCCGCCCTCGACGCTGCTGTTCGAGTCCACGGACACGAAACTCGGAGACGAATCCGGGTTGTTTCGGGATATCGAAGATTGAATGGCCCAGTCCTCGCTGATACCGGAGGACTCCTGAAGGCGCTCGCCCGAACGCCCGATAGCAAACCAAGCTTCCCGGAGTACCAAGCAGCGCTTGCCACGGCCAGCGTCGTGATCGTACCGGCGCTCGTGCTTTCTGAGGTGGACTATTTTCTAAGAGGGAATCGGGCCGCCATGCGCAAGCTCATTTCTGAAATCTTCGATCCGAAAACGCGTTACGAATATGAGCTGCCTTTGCCTTCCGATCTGGTCCGCGCGCTCGAATTCGACGCTAAGTTCAAGGAGCTCGATCTCGGATTGGTCGACGGGACGGTTGCCGCCCTTAGCGAGCGCCGGAGAATCTATCGGGTGCTGACCTCTGATCGACGGGATTTCGGTGCGATTCGTGTCGGCCCGCGGTTCTCGCGAGCACTCGAGCTGTTGCCGTAGCTGGTGAACGTCCGGCTGGGCCGTCGTCAACGGTTCGCAGGTCGGAAATTCAGGAGAGTCAGTCGGCTTGGGCGGGCGATCCGGCAGTGAATGTGGCGACAGCGTCACGGTCTTGCGCGGCAGGGCTCGGGGAGGCGGTTGTTTCGGTCCACAAGGACTGATCTTCGAGCAGGCGAGTGACGAGTTGCGTGTGCAACGCGTGGCCAGCCTTGTACGCGACGATGCGGCCCTTGAGCGGGAGGCCGACCAGGGCCAAATCGCCGATCAGGTCGAGCGCCTTGTGACGCCCGAACTCGTCCGGAAAACGCAGAGGCCCATTCAGGATCGAGTTGTCGTCGAGCACGATCGCGTTTGCCAGCGACCCACCGCGAATCAGCCCCATGGCCTGCAGGCCCGGGAGGTCCTTCACAAAAGTGAACGTGCGCGCGGGCGCGAGCTCGCGGCTGAATGTTTCCCTGCTCACGATCATTTCGATGTTTTGCGGCCCGGCGGCGGGATGATCGTAATCGACGAAGCAGTGGATGCTGAAATCTTCAGCGGGATAGACTCCGATGCGCCGGTCGCCATCCGTGAATTCCAGCGGTTTCACGATGCGAATGTAGCGCCGCGGCCTGCGCAGCCGGCGCGTGCCGGCTTCCTCGAGCAAATCGATGAATGGCTTGGACGAGCCGTCGAAAATCGGAACCTCCAGCGCGTCCAGCTCCACGTAGACGTTGTCGATCCCGCAGCAATAGAGGGCGGCGAGCAAGTGCTCGGTTGTCGAAATCAGCACGCTCTGCTTCATGAGGCTCGTGGCGTAGCTGACCCGGGCCACGTTTCGCACGTGCGCCTCGATCTCGAAATTGTCCAGGTCCACCCGGCGGAAAACGATGCCAGTATCGGCCGGGGCTGGTACCAGCCGGACGCGTCCGCGCACAGCCGTGTGGAGCCCGATGCCCTCGACCTCAGCGGGCTGCTTGATCGTCGTTTGATATGGCATTGAGAGGGATTCTTTCTGGCACTTTCGCCGCCGAACCAGACCGAATCGACCCTTATTTTACAACAACTTAGAACCGCGCCGCTACGAGAGAGCCAGGAATGTTGCAAACATACAACATCTAGCCGGCAAAGTGCGTGGTCGAATTCCTACAATTTTCGGGATCGGAATACCGAAAACCGCTTGGTTTGGGCTACGCGCTGACGTTAAGGGCGAGACCCTGACTGGATGCGCCTGTGGGGGATGATCCTCGCTGGAGAGCGGCGACTGCAATTTGAAGGCCTGCAAATTGTGACGCCGGCGCACTGGACTGAGCTGGGCCGGCCGCTGCCGAGCCGCTCATGCTCGGAGGCGGGCCCTGCGGCACTGTCAATCGCGCGACTGTAGCTTCGAAGGCAGCTGGCGCTGCGTCAACTTGGGCGCTAGCGGTCTGAGATTGCGGCGGCGCGTTAGCGGCATCCATCGACTGCGTTTGCGTGTAGATTTGCTGCGGCTCCGACGTGGAATTTTGAGTAGCGCCTGGATTCGCACTGGCGGCTGTTCCCTGATCGATCTGTTGAACTTGCGATTGCATTTGCTGCACGAGCATTCGCAGCGCGGCCGGATCGTTTGCGTAGAGCAGCATCGATATGCGGTTGAAAAGAGGAATCGACTGCGGATCGATTCCGAGTTCTTGCAGCGAGCTGTCCAGCTGGGAGAGCTCCTGCTGCGGCGTCAGATTGCCGGCGGCAGGGGTGGTCGGATCCGCCGCATTGGGATTGTCCGCAGCTACGGCATTTGTGGCAGCAGCCACGGTGGCAGCGTTCGCGGCGCTCGCGTTCAGATTTCCTCCCGAATTTGAGACTGCCGGCGCGAAATTGTTGGCGACCGCCGTTTGCGGTTGGGCTGGGCCGGGAAGCAGTACCGGAAGAGTGGGCATGGGAGCTACATTCTGTCCGGACGCGCCATTCGTGTTCATGAAGGCGGGTGCCTGGGCGGCTGACATGGCCGCTTGCTGAAATTCAAACTGCTGCTGACTCTGATTCGCTTGCTGGCCCTGCTCGGCTTGTCCGGTGAGAGTTACGGTATCCTGCGGCGCCGGATTCACTTGCGCGTCATTCGCGTCGAGAGAAACGGACGCGGACGCGGCGGGCTGCGAAGGATTCTGGCTCAGCGTCTGCTCGAAAGCCGCAAATTGCAGATACACGGCGCCCATCTTCGACTCCTCGCCAATTCCCCCATTTCTCGGCAGCTGAACAGGAATCGGTCCGCTGTTCCGGTTCGATTCAGCGCGAGACACCGCACTTCGCAAGACACCGTGGAACTTCGTACACGTTATCGGCAACGGACCAGGTAACTTGAACGGCCGCGGCGCGATTGTGCGAAACCCGCTCGGCGCGTAGAATTCGTAAAGGATTCGCGCACAATGGCTTCGCGATTCAACATTTTGCCTGATGCGCCGCAAGCTCTGCCGCAGAAGCTTCCGCGCCCGCCGTGGCTGCACGTGCGTTTCGGGGGAGGGCCGAATTACCAGGACCTGAACCGGATCATGCGCACGCTCGATCTGCACACCGTGTGCGAAAGCGCGCGCTGCCCGAACATGGGCGAGTGCTGGGAGCATCGCACGGCCACGTTCATGATTCTGGGCGACATCTGCACGCGCGCGTGCGGATTCTGCGCCGTGTCGAGCGGCAAACCCCTCGGGCCACCCGCAGAAGACGAGCCCGAGCGCGTGGCGGAGGCCGCCGAGCGGATGGGCTTGCGCTACGCAGTGGTCACGTCTGTGAATCGGGACGACCAGCCGGATGGCGGCGCGGCGATATTCGCGCGCACGATCGTCGAAATTCGCGAGCGAGTGCCCGGATGCAAAGTAGAAGTACTGATTCCGGATTTTAGGGGGAACTGGGACGCGCTCGCGACCGTGATGGCCGCGCATCCGGACGTGCTGAACCATAATATGGAAACTGTGCCGAGGCTCTACCGGCGCGTGCGCAAGGGAGCGGTGTACGAGCGTTCGCTCGAATTGCTGCGGCGCGCGCACGAAATGGCGCCTGATGTGCCGACGAAAACCGGAATGATGCTCGGCTTAGGCGAATCGCGCGAGGAAGTTTTGTATGCAATGGGAGAAATCGTCGCGCAGGGCACGCACATCCTTACGCTGGGCCAATACCTTCAGCCCACGGCGGAGCATTTGCCGATAGAGCGCTACGTGCATCCGGACGAATTTGCGGAATTCAAGCGCCTGGGCGAGCAGATGGGATTCAAGCATGTCGAAGCGGGTCCTTTGGTTCGGTCCTCGTATCACGCCTTCGAGCAGGAAGAAGCGGCTAGGGCGTAGCCGTCTCAATATTGCGCCGTTTCTTGCCCCATTGTTCTCTGAACAGAGTCGAAGAGGGATTCTTCACCTGCCGCGGCGGGCTCAGAATGACGAGAAGGTGGCGTAGGCTCATGCGAAGTAGGCAGCGGGCGACTCCAAGAATAAGCGGAGCTTCTCTACAAACCAGGGGAGTGCGATTTCAGCTCGCCATCATCTTGTTTGTGGTCGTCTGTACGCCCATCTGTGCACGCGCCGCAGAACCCGAACATCTCAAAATCGAGCTAATGGCGGATACAGGCGCTGTGGTCCCCGGGGAGCCGTTCTGGCTCGGGGTGCAATTCAAACCGGAGCCGGGTTGGCACATCTATTGGACTAATCCGGGCGATTCGGGCGAGCCGCCGAAGTTCAAATGGGAGTTGCCGGCAGGTTTTCGCGCGGAACCAGTTCAATGGCCCGCTCCGACGCGGCTTGGGTCGGGCACCGTGATCGATTTCGGATACGATGGGCCAGTTCTGCTGCCGATAGAGGTTCACCCGCCCGCAGCTTTCCCTCTGGGAAGCCGTCTAAAGTTTCAAGCGACACTGACATGGCTCGTGTGCCGTGACGTTTGTGTGCCGGGGAAAGGTGACGTGGTGATTTTCTTGCCGGTACAGCGCACAGCCCTGGCGCCTGATCCTGAGTCGCACAAGGCATTCCAGGCGGCGCGGGCACGCCTGCCGAAGCCGGCGCCTCGGGCATGGGACGCCACCGCGACCTCGGAGAAGGATGCGTTTGTGGTGACCATCCAGGGTGCATCGGCCTCGCCGGGAATGCTGTTTTTCCCTTTGGACGCGGACGAGATCGATAACGCGGCGCCACAGAAAATTTCGAAGTACCCTGGCGGTGTCCGGCTGGAACTCAAGAAATCAGAACAGCTGCTGAAGACGCCGGCGGTACTGCGAGGAGTGATGGAAACAGGAACCGGAAAGGCGTACGAAATAGAGGCGCCGGTGGACCGAGCGCGAAACGAATGACATAAGTGAAGTATATAAATTCAAGATTTCGCACACTGATTGCTCTGACATTTGCCGCGATGGCGTTCGTCATAGGACTCTTTCTTCCGCTTTCGATTTATTGGTTACTTCACGGCGACCCTGGAATGCCTGGAGGTGCGGCCTTAGGGTTGCTTGGAATTCTGCTCGGCGTGATAGGAGCTATAGTCGTGGGATTGTTTTCATTTCTCAAATTCGGTTCAAAGTAGCCCACTAGCCGCCGCTCCCGAAACTGAGACTAACGCAGGTGAATGTGTCAAGGTTGCAGGATGTCTTCGCAAGCGGTAGGCACAGGGCGAGCGTCGCGGCTTTGGGCGTTCGGATGCCGTTCGGGGAACCAATCGCTGACCAGAGTTGCGGCGGTATAATGGCGCGAGCCGGGCGGTGAAGTTAGACACGGACGGACGGTTAGTTATGTGGGAGGCAAGGGACATGAAAAAATTTGCACCTTGGCTGCTGATTCTGGCGATTACGACATTTGCAGTTCTCGTTCTGCCCGCTTGGGCGGCACGTGTGGGCGACAAGGCGCCGGATTTCACGGCGACGGATAGTAACGGGGTACAACATAGCCTGTCACAATACGCGGGAAAGTACGTGGTGCTGGAATGGCACAACAATGGCTGCCCCTATGTGAGAAAGCAGTACAACAGCGGCAACATGCAGAAGCTGCAGAAGGAATGGACGGCGCGCGGTGTAATCTGGTTGACCGTGATTTCCTCAGCACCGGGGAGGCAGGGGTACGTTACAGCGGCCGAGGAGAATGCCTACCTCAAACAGATGAACGCCTCACCCACAGCGGCGCTGCTCGATCCCACAGGCGCGCTCGGTCATTTGTATGACGCGAAGACTTCGCCACACATGTTCATCATCAATCCATCCGGAACGCTGATATACGACGGAGCGATTGATAACAAGCCGACCACCGATCTAGCCGATGTGCCGACCGCGACAAACTACGTGTCGCAGGCGCTCGGAGAAGCGATGGCTGGAAAGGCAGTGACGGTGGCCACGTCGCGCCCGTATGGATGTTCAGTTAAGTACGCGGACTAAAGCCACTCGATCGTCTCAGCGGCGTGGCAATTTGGCGGCACATTCCTAACGAAGAGGGATCCTTCACACGCCCAGAATGACGAAGTGCCGGCGGGCGCTAAGGAATGATGACGCCGGGGAGGCCGCGAAATCGGGTGTTCGCGGTCACCAACTGGGCTTGCCACGTTCGCGCAGTTGCATAGATGATCGAATCGAGCGTGCCGAGGCGGCGCTCGATGCTGGCATTCGCAGCCGCCAGCGCGATCGTATCGTCGAGCGCAACGACTTTATAGTGCAATGCCTGGGCCACGAAGCGCTCGGCGACCGTCCGTCCGCGCTGGCGCGCGAGATGCTTGTAAACCTCATAGATCACCAGCGTCGGCACGAGCACCGAAGATTCCGCCTCCAGATAATGGCCGAAAGCAGCTGCCTTGGTGTCTTCGGTTAGGTACTCGAGCCAGCCTGACGAGTCGACGAGGTAAAGTTCAGTAGCGCTCCGAGTGGTCACGATACTCGTCTTTCCATCTCATGCCTTTGGCGATGCCTCGGAGTTCCTTAATGGGGCGGCGCAAATCGAGGCGCAACGAACCTTCGAAGGAATAGATCAATAATTCCTGGCCGGCCTCGATTTTGAGTTCCTCGCGGATTGCTTTGGGTATGACGACCTGAAATTTGGGCGAGACTTTCACCTTCGCCTTTTCCATGAGAGCTCCTTGGCGGTATCCTATCGATCGAGTCGGCGTATGTCAATACTTCTATCGATGGCATGCTCGTAATACGTGATGCAAAACGATGCGCCATGATCTTCATTACGCGCGTGTTACAACAGCGAGCGGCGGGGGTTCGTGAGATAGAAATTTTTTTCGGGATCGAGCCGTTTTCGGCCGGAGTTTCGCAACAAAATTTTGTGTCGACGCGCCGACATCTCATTGAATTTACGAATGAATACAAAATTGTTTTTGCGGGCAAGAGGATTTCCATTCGATTGTTTTTGCGTTGCTTTAGAAAAAATCGGGAGCGCAGCGCGCGACGATTTCAGAAATTGCGCTCGCCAGGGTGGGACAACAGCGAGCGTGCGGCCATGCCGACCTTCCATCACGTCCGCGATGGCGCGCGCCCGCCAGGATGTGGTACTTAGTGCAAATGAGTAAAGGAATGGATTGAGCGGCCGGAACCAAATTCGGAACTCAGGGTTCATTTCGGCGAAATTGTTAATCATCGGCGGCGCCGCGGAGGGTGAAGGCACATGGGGAAATTCTTTCTAGGGCTAGTGATCGGGATCGTCGCGGTTCCGGTGGCGATCCTGGTCTATCTGTTGTCTGGGCGGGCGCCTGCTGCGGTGAACGATCCGCCATTTCCGCTGGAGCAGGTTCTGGCCGAAGCGGCGCTAGGCGGGAAAATTCGGCGCGAGGCGCCGAGGCGGGATCTTTCGACCTTCACCACGGCCGATATCGACGCCGGGGCCGAGCCATACCGCCGGGCGTGTGCCGGGTGCCATGGCGTACCAGATCAGACCGAGACTCGCCCGCGCCCGAAGATGTTTCCGTCGCCTCCCAAGCTCTTCACCCAAGATGGTTATGTGACCGACGATCCGATAGGCGACACGTATTGGAAGATCAAGAATGGAATTCGGCTGACGGCCATGCCGAGCTTTCAGGACATCCTGACGGACCAGCAGATGTGGCAGATCGCGGCTCTGCTGGGCAGCGCGGACAAGCTGCCGCCGGAGGCGCTCGAAACATTAAAGAAGCCGCTATTCCCGATGCCGCCACCGCCCGCTAACGGTTCGCCTAGCACCGGAGCGTCTGCGGGCGGCTCGAGCCCGCCGAATTCAACGAGCGCCCCCGCCGCGCCCGAGTCCAAAGCCGCAAACGCGCCAAGCGGCGTCGGCGCACCCGCACCTGATAAATAATTCAGTTCGGCCAGGATTAGAAATCGACGTGGAGGCGAAGGCCGGTAACGGTCACCGGGCCGCGGACCTGGTTGTATCCGGGATTGTTGATGTGCTGCAGGTCGAATGAAGTGAAAAAACCGCGCCAAACGTGCGCTGTGTAGAATCCCTCGAAAATTTTCTCCGGGCCGTAGGTGAGCCCACCATCACCAAGCAGGAAGCCCAGCCCACCCAGCGCAAGATACTCCTGATGCGACCTGACGATGCCATTGGCGACAAACGCGATACCGGCGCGGTCGTTCTTGCGGTGCCAACGGTCGCCCATGGAGAGCGCACCGACTTCCGCGGTGCGATCGTCCTCTGTATAAGCCCACGACTCGTTTCGGCCGTCGGCCCAGCCGAGCCGGCCGAAAATCCCGATCTGCGACGTGACCGCCTGCTCGAAATTGAGCCCGAAACCGTATTTGTGGCGGCCCTGGCGTCGCGTAAAGATGATGTCGGGCGTGGCCGTCTCGTGATCGAGGTAGTCAGCGACAGCGTGCTCGTAATTGCCCATGTCCGCCGTGTTCAAGTAGCTGAGGAATCGCACGACGCCCCGGCGATGCGCAATCGGATTCCCGCGAGCCTCGAATTCCAAGTTTGAGGAATGGGCTCGCGCGATATTGGCGTCCAGGTTGATTCCGTTGGCGATTTTCGGCTCAAGCACTTCGGCGAAGCGGGTCGTAAACCAGTGGTCGTCGTATTCGACGAGCAGGCCGTCCGTGTAGCCGCGGGTGTTCGCTGCGTAATCCCATGAGCCGTTGTTATCGATCGTCCAGTTGAGAAATTGCAGGTGGCTGTCGCTGCCCCAGGTATTCGCGTCGAAAAAATCGGCGAGATCGAATTTCCCCAGCCGGAACTCAATCCTCCGCACCGGCAGCGACGTCGCGAGATCCAATTCGTCGCGCTCGCTCTCCACTCGCTCGCTGCTAAGGGGAATGATTTGCCGCAGCAGCAGACGCGCGAGATACGGGGCGGTTGAGAGTTGAACGCCCGAGACCGTTCGCACAGAATCCAGATTGGTGTAGCCGGCGAGCCCGAATGCGCTGCCGATTCCGCCGCCGGTCGCGTATTCCACGTCAGCGAACACTTCCGTCGTATTGGTCAGTTGGTAGCCGGTGTAAAAGGTCAAAACGTGTGTAGTGGCGCTCTGCGCGCTGGGCGTCAGGCTGTTCGGTCCCGTGTACGCTGCAGGGAAAGTCGGATGCCATTGAAAGACAACATTGGCCTGCCCGGAGATCCAGTAACGGCTTGTCTGGGAATGAGGAAAGAGCGTCAGCGGATCGCTATCGTCCGCGGCCGGTGGATTCGCTGAGTTGGGCTGATTACCCTGGGATTCTGGGGGCGCAGCCTGCTGCGCCTGGGCGAGCTCTTCCTTCTGGGTCGCTTGGTCCGGCGGATCAGCCTGCGCGATCGCCTGGGGTGCAACGAGCCAGACGATCGCCCAGAGCGCGATCCACACGGCCGCGTGTTTCCCAACAGGGCGCAAGAATCGGCGAACGGTTTGAAGCGGGCAATGGCGCATTTTCAGGTGGCCAGTACGATTGATCCAGCGATGAAATTGATCCCGTAGCATCTCCCAGAACACATTAAAAGAACGTTAAAGCAGCGACTGGGGCTCGATTCGAGTCCCAGTCAGACGTGCGCGCCTTCAAGGTCGTGAATCGCGGGACCGATGCCGGTGGCAACCGAATCTGCGGACGAAATGATTTCCCACCGAATCACCGTCACGCCCGGCTCAAGTGAAAGCCGCGTCACAATCTGCTCGAGCGATTCATCTTTTCTTCCGGTCGTCTTGAGTTGCCCGCGCACCATTACGCGATTCGTGCCTTCCTGGTCCTCGCTCTGAAGGCTCGATAGCACGAGCGGGGTCCTGCTGATGTTCTGGAGCAGCAGAGCCCGCACTTGCACTTCATCGGCAGCGCGGCACAGGCACTCAAACCGGTACAAGGCGGGTTCCTCGGGCGCTTCGATGGGTGCTACATTGATCTGGTTTGCCAATGGGCGCAGCAGCAAGTTGGCCAGCAATACTGCAAGGGTGCCGATCACGCAGAACACGGCGTAACCGAGACCCGCGAGCATCCCGATAGCCGCAGTGCACCACAGCGTCGCCGCCGTGTTCAGGCCGCGGATGCTGAAGCCGTCCTTGATGATCACACCGCCGCCGAGAAACCCGATTCCCGAAACGACGTAGGCCGCGACTCGACCCTGACTCTCGCCGCCCGCGATCAATCCGCCCATCATGACGAACATGGCCGCGCCCATGGCCACGAGGCAGTTCGTGCGCAGGCCGGCATTGCGCTGGCGCCATTGACGCTCCGCGCCCACCAGGCCGCCCAGCAACAACGCCATGAGCAGCCGAAAAAGAAATTCGTGCCAGGTCATGTTCATTCTCCTTTCCACGGCGCTTCGGCTGGTCTGTGCCGCAGCGCGGCTTCTCATTCCGTGCAAGCCGTCGATACCGAAACCGCAGGGCCAGCCTAGGAGCGGAATTTAGGGAAGCAATTTTCCCGGGCCCGGCTGCACTGGTTCTTAAACTTCGATTTCCATATACTGCAAGAAGCGCCGGTGCTGGGTGGATTGCGGGCGCAAATTCCGGTACAGTTTTTATCTACCATACCCCCCTAGGGTAGTCAAGGAAGAATGAGCCATCTATCTAAAGAGAAACTGGACTTAGTCACACGCACAAAGAAGGTGATCGGCCAGCTCGAAAGCGTCTTGCGAGGACTCAACGAAGACGAGCAGTGCGCCGATATCCTGCAGCGCCTCGCCTCCGCCCGCGGCGCCATCAACAGCCTGATGGCCGAGCTACTGGAGGATCACATCCGCAATCATATGCCGCGCAACTCCAAATCGGCCGGCGAGGCAGCCGAAGACGTGATCGAAATCGTTCGCACCTATTTGAAGTGAGCGCCCGAAACGATGCCTTCCCGCATTGAAGATTACGCGCTGATCGGCGACTGCGAAACGGCGGCCCTGGTCGGCAAGGACGGCTCGATCGACTGGCTCTGCTGGCCACGTTTCGATTCGTCTGCGTGCTTCGCCGCGCTGCTCGGCGCGCCTGAAAACGGACGCTGGCAGATCGCTCCGGCCGGAAAAATCCAGAAAGTCCAGCGGCAATACCGCAAGAGCACACTGATCCTCGAGACCCAGTTCGAAACCGGCGACGGCGCCGCGACGGTGGTCGATTTCATGCCCCTGCGCACCGACCAGTCCGACATCGTGCGAATCGTGCGGGGCGTGCGCGGCAAAGTGCCGATGAAGATGCTGCTTTCGCTGCGTTTTGACTACGGCAGGTCAATTCCCTGGGTCACGCGCGACGATGACGGCGCCCTGCGCGCGATCGCCGGCCCGAATTTGGCGGTGCTGCGCACCCCCGTCGATTTGCGTGGCGAGAACATGCATACAGTCGCCGAGTTCACCGTGAGCGAGGGCGAATCGGTTCCGTTCGTTCTGAGCTATACGCGTTCGCATGGCGCGCCAGCGGAAGTGGTTCAGGCGGAGGAGGCGCTGCAGCAGACAGAGAGCTTCTGGCGTGAATGGGCGTGCCGCTGCAAGTATCAAGGAAAATACGCCGATGCCGTGGAACGGTCGCTGATCACGCTGAAGGCGCTCACGCACAAGAGGACCGGGGGCGTGCTGGCGGCAGTCACGACTTCCCTGCCGGAGAAGATCAAGGGACCGCGCAACTGGGACTACCGGTTCTGCTGGCTGCGCGACGCAAGCTTCACACTTTCGGCGCTAATGAAGGCCGGGCACTTCGACGAAGCGGGCGCGTGGCAGAACTGGCTGCTTCGAGCCGTGGCCGGGAGCCCGGATCAAGTGCAGGTCCTCTACGGGCTGGCGGCGGAACGGGACTTGCCGGAACGCGAGGTTTCGTGGCTGCCGGGCTACGAGCAATCCGGCCCCGTGCGGGTAGGCAATGCCGCATCGGAGCAGCTTCAGCTCGACGTGTATGGAGAGATCGCATCCGTCTTTCACAGCGCGCTGCGGAGCAAGCTGCCGGGCACCGATCCAGAGGTCGAGCTGCAATGGGCGCTGCTCGAGCACCTGGAAAAAATCTGGCACGACCCGGACGAAGGCATCTGGGAGGTGCGCGGCCGGCGGCAGCACTTCGTTCATTCGAAGGTCATGTCCTGGGTGGCGTTCGATCGCGCGATCAAGAGCTGCGAGACGTTCGGCATCGAAGGCCCGGTGGACCGCTGGCGCAAAGTGCGCCAGGAAATTCACGACGAAGTGTGCGAGAAAGGTTTCGACGCGAAGAACAACACGTTCGTTCAGGACTACGAGTCGACAAATCTGGATGCGGCGCTGCTGATAATTCCGAAGTCCGGATTCCTTCCAGTCACGGACCCGCGCGTAGCCGGAACGATCGCGGCGATCGAGAAAAACCTGCTGCGGAACGGATTCGTGCTGCGCTACGACAGCGAAAAAACGGAGGACGGATTGCCCCCCGGGGAAGGCGCATTTCTGCCGTGTAGTTTCTGGCTCGCGGACGCGTATTTTCTTTCGGGGCGGGAAAAAGAGGCACGTGCGCTTTTCGAGAGGTTGCTGACGCTGCAGAATGACGTGGGATTGCTGGCGGAAGAATACGATCCGCGGGAGCAGCGGCTGTTGGGGAACTTTCCGCAGGCGTTTTCGCACGTGGGGCTGGTGAACACGGCGTTCGGGCTCGAGCGAGTGGCGCCTTTCGCGCTCGCTGACCCCGCCGGTAGCGCGAAGAAGTAGAACGGCGCTCCGCGGCGGGGAGTTTCAAGATGCGGCATGCGTCAGCTCAAGCGGCGCGCCGATCTCTTCGGTTTGCCGCGACTGAACCGAGCCGAATATCTGCGCGCCGAGTGCGATCAGCGCCGGAAAGCAAACGACCACGTAGCGCGGCTCGATCGTCGGCATCGTCGCGAGCAAAGCAGTGCGCAAGATCAGATACAACACGATGAGAGCCGCGGCCGGGTTCGCGCGGCAGCGCCAGGCTCCCGCGATTCCCAAGCCAATATAAAAGATATTCAAGAGGCCGTACCCGAGCGAGGCGTCGAAGTCCGTCGGACTTTCGCGCCGCCTTTCACGGAGCGGCCAAAGTTCTCCTGAATAGTGCAGCAGCTCGACCCGAGGCCGCAGCCAGATCGTTGCTGCGCGCGCGATTGGAATCTCTAAATATGTTCGCGGGGGATGACGCGCCACGCGCGCGCGTGCAAGCGCCGCGAATTGGCGATCGAGCAGCGGCGTCATTTGCCAGCCGTTGTTGTACTCGCGCAGCAGTTCCGTCACTAGCGTACGCTCCGCCGGCGAATCGAAAGCCGAGTCCGGCAGCGTTTGTATCAGGATCGGTCCTTTCCCGAGTCTCCACGGCACCAAGTAATTGTCCTGCTCGTGAGTCATCCACGTGCGCGTCCAAGCATAGAATCCCATGGGAATAAAATCTCCGTTGGACTGCGCGTAATACGGCGCAAGGAACTGAATACGCCCGAGCGTGCGAGCGTTGCGAATCGCCCAGGGCGCGAGGGCCAGGACCAGGCCGGCCGCCATCCAAGCGAACGCGAGCGTCAGTTTCGACCAATCGGCGCGCCGGCGCAGGCGAACTAGAAGAACACCTCCGGCTGCGGCGAGAATCACCGGCGTTTCGGGCCGAACGAGCGCGCCCGAGCCCGCGACAATGCCGCCAGCGAAAAACCAGCCAGCCAGCGTGAAGACATCGCGCTTGGCGAGCCAGGCCACACGCCGCTTCAGCGCGCGCTGGCCGAGCGCGATCGCCAGGACCAGCAGAGCCGCCATGGTGAAGAAAGCTGCGAGCGATTCCGTCAGAATAGCGGCCGTGTAATTCGCCGTGAACGGGCAGAGCGCCGCGACCCACAGGGCCACGGTTGCCACAATCTTCCGCTTCGATTCGGGCGCGAGGCGAGCTGCCAGCATCGCCGCGGCCACACACCCCAGCAAATCAATCGCCGCCTGCGCCAGCATCACCGATTTATCCCCGCGTCCCGCGATTGCGTAAATCGTCGCAAGGAAGGCCGGGTACCCTGGCATCCGCATGTCGACGGGAAGCAGTCGGCCGTTCACGAAAAGCCCGTACACGCCATGATCCAGCCAGTTGCGGGCAAGCTCTTCGTAAAATTTCGTGTCGCCCGCTGTGAACGGAAAATGCGCGATGAAGAAAAAACGGAACAGCAGGCCCGCCGCCAGCGCCGCGATTAAATTCTTCGACGAAACCGGGAAAAAGCCGGTTGTGGAAGGATCGCGCGGTTCTCCTGATCTGGCGTGCATGGCTGACCCAGCATGCCCAATTACGCGTGTGCTGTCACTCGATTTGGAGGCTTGGGCCCGCTTGCCCGGGCTTATGAGGCAAACGTAAAAACCGGCTTCACCACTTTGCCGGTCGCTTGATCCTCGATCGCGTCGTTGATTTTCTCGAATGGGTATTTCGTGAGGAATTTGTCGAACGGGAATCGCCCCGCGAGATGCAGGTCGATCAGTTTCGGAACGAAGACGTCAGGCACGCTATCGCCCTGCACGATGCCACGAATCGTGAGTCCGCGGTTCATCACCACCGACATATTAATGTTGAGCTCCGGCTTGCCGATTGGCGCCGCGACAAAACCGAACCGGCCTTTGCGGGCGAGCGAAAGAATCGCCTGCTGATAACTTTCGCCGCTCGCGGTGGTATCGAACGCACACTCGACGCCGCCAGGAACCAGCTTATGCGCCTCTTCGGACGTTTTCACCAGCGGGCCCGCGTGCACCGTGTGCGTGGCGCCAAGCTGCTGCGCCATTTTCAGTCGCGAAGGCAGCACGTCCACCGCAACAATCGCCGTGCAGCCGCACACAACCGCGCCCAGAATCGCACTCAACCCCACGGGTCCCGCGCCGAAGATTGCGATCGAGCCGCCCGCGCGCGCTTGCAGCGCATTCATCACCGCGCCGGCGCCGGTCTGCACGCTGCAGCCAAGCACGCCGAGGAATTCGAGCGGCGCGTCTTTGCGTACGGGGATCGTGTTGCCCGAACGTGCGATCGCGTAGTTCGCAAATGACGATTGACCGAAGAAATGTCCGTGAATCGCCGCGCCGCCTTTGTTGGTGAGCGAGCCGTTTTCACCTGCGCGAGCGTCCGCGAAATTCAGCGGCGTCGATTGCTCGCAGTAAGCGGGATCGCCGCGCTTGCATGGCGCGCAAGCTCCGCAGGAATCGTACGTGAGCACCACGTGATCTCCCGGCTTCACTTTCGTGACGCGCTCGCCGACCTGCTCGACCACGCCCGCGCCTTCGTGGCCGAGCACCACCGGCTTGGGCACGGGAAGCTGTCCATCGCGCGCCTTCACGTCCGTGTGGCACAGGCCCGAACCTACGATGCGCACGAGAATGTCGTCAGGCCCCGGCCCGTTTAATTCGAGTTCTTCGATCGCGAGCGACTTGCGGCCTTCGTACGCGACTGCGGCGCGCACCTTCATGCGATCACCTCGCGAATGGCTGCGCGCGTCGTCGTCATTCGTGTGCCTGTATTTGCTCGAGCGCCTGCTGCCGATCGCGCATCGCTACTTTGTGCGCCGGATCGATCGCGAGCGCCGCATTGAATTGCTCGAGCGCTTCGCCGCTTTGGCCCTGGCGCATCAACAATTCTCCAAAGTCGACGCGCCGCGCCGCATTTCTTGGATCCGCCGCCGCGACCTTCTTGAAATTTTCGATCCCTTCGCCCACCTTCCCCGATTTGACCAGCGCGCGAGCCAATTCGTAGCGCGCCTGCGTGTTGTTGGGATCGAGTTTCACCGCGATCTCGAATTGGTCGATCGCCTCCGGCGCACGCCCAACCGCTTCGAGCGCCATGCCCAGAAATCGCCGCGCCTCTTCTTGCTTTGGTTGTAGGCTCACCGCCTCTTGCAGCACAGCAATCGCGCCCGCAGGATCGAATCGGGCCAGCCTCAGCGCGCCGAGCGAAATCCGCGCATCGAAATCGTCGCGATATTTGGTAACGCGATGCTCTAGCAGCGCCGTCTGGATTTCGATTCGGGCGTCGCGGCCGTCGCCTGAGTTGCGCGGCAGCACTTGCAACCAGAAATGCGCCATCTCGTCCGTGGCTTGATTGCCGCCGCGGACGCGCCGCGGAGGTGAATTAGGATTGCGCGGATTCGCGGAGGAATTGTCGTAGCGATAGCGCATCGAAATCACCGTGCCCGCCGGCAAGAACACGGGATTGCGGTAATGATAGACCGCCTGCCAGTTCGGATCCCAATTCGGAATGCGGATCAGCCATTCGCGCTTGCCGTTGGGCAGCGTCGCGTATCCTTCGATCACGTGGCCGAGATAGTGCGCGTGCGGATAGACCGCCAGCACGTCGACATCGCGCGGCAGCCGAAAATCATCGCTCACGAGAAAATTGTGATCTCCCGCGGGAATATCGAGCGCGTCGTCGTTCTCCAGTTCGATCACCATCGGAAATTTGCTGGGCGGCTTGTCCGTGAAATAAAGACCGATCGATGGCTTCGCTTCCTCGCGCGTGCCGCTCGGCATGAAATGCGCGTTCAATACGAGGTCGGTGCCGGGATCGAGAGGCCACGCGAGCCCATCCGGTTCGACCCACGGCGCGCTGCCCGGTTTCCAGAAAAGAAAATGGCTCGGAATGTCGAAGGGACTGTGCGCGAGCGCGATGTCCATTCCCGGAAAACCCGCGCCCGGCTTCATTTCTTCTCTGCGCGCTGAGTGCGCCGGATCGAGGATTACGTTCGCGTGATGAATCAGGCTCAAATCACTTCCGGGCCGCACTTCGATGGCGCGGACATAACGAGTTGTTTTCAGCGATGGCGAAAACACGAAATTCCAAAACACGTCGGGCCCATTGGCCGGGACCGTGAACGGCTGCGCTGCCTCGAGAATCAAATCCGGCTTGCCAAGCTGCCAATCTTCGGTGAACCGCGGCGCGGGTGGAATCGCGGACGTCGGCCCTTCCGGCGCGCCATCGCGTGCCCATTGCGAAATCAGCGCGATTTCAGCGTCGCTCAGCCGGTACGCGCCCGCGAAGTCGCCGTAGCCTGGCTCGGGGAGCCATGGCGGCATGACGTGATTGCGCGTCGCGATTGCGATTTCAGCCGCGCGGGCCTTCACGTCTTCATAGTGCAGCAGCGAGAACGCGTTGTTTCCGCAGTACGCGCCGTGCTGCGGCTGCGTTGAATGATGGCACTCCGCACAGTGCGCGTAGATGATGGGCGCGATGTCGCGACCGAACGTAGGAAGCGACCGCGGGGCCGTGAGCGGCGGATTCGAAGAAGGCGCCTGCTGCGAACGGGCCGCGAGGGCCAAGAGTGAGAGAGCGGCCAGTGCGAAAAGCCCAACGAGCGGATTCTTCCTTGGCTTCGTGAAACTCATGAAAAAACTAGCTCGCGCGAAGAGCGGCCAGCACGCGCTCCGGCGTCAGCGGAAACACCGTCATGTGCACGCCGGTGGCATCGAAGAATGCGCACGCGATCGCTCCCGCCGCCGCAGCCATTACTTCCTCGCCCGCGCCGGTCGAGCGCTGGTCCGTGCGCTGCACGCAAAACGCCGTCACTTCGGGGCACTCCTCGAATCGCAAAATCGGATAACTGTTCCAATCGAGGCTCGTCACGTTCGTTGTGTTGAACGTCACTTCCTCGAGCAGCATCCGGCTCACGGTCTGCACCAGTTGCCCGCTGATCTGATTCTCGATGAACGCCGGATTGACCGCCAGCCCCGCGTCAATCGCGCCGTACATGTGCGTCACTCGCACCTGGCCGGTCTCGCGATTCACTTCCAGCTCCGCCACCGCGCCGCCGTAGGACGTTAGATGCGTGCCGAGGCCGATCCCGCGCCCGCTGACGATTTTCGCGCTCGACACATTTGCCGCCGGCGGACGCGCCTGCCAGTTCGCGGCTTTGGCGGCAGCATCGAGCACGCCGCGCCAACGCTCGTTCGTGATGTTGCGCCGCCGAAATTCGTAGGCGTCCACGCCCGCCCGTCGCGCCAGCTCGTCGATCGTCTGCTCGGAGGCAAACGAAAACGAAAGATCGAGCGGCGACCGCAGCCACGCGCCCTTCAAATATTTCAGCCCGGGCACTTGATGATTCACGAGCCGCACGTTCGCGATGTCGTACATTCCGCCGCAATCCGACGGATTCACCTGCTGCGCCGCGCCCAGCCGCCATTCCGCCGCGGGCGTTCCCAGCGCAAGCTGCGCCGAAGTTTCCACCGCGCACCAGTTGTGGTGCCAACCGTGATACTCGTACGCGACGATTTTCCCGATCGCATCGGCTGCAGCGCGAACTTCGCCCACATGCGCGGGGCCGTAATTGTCCCAGCCGTGCTCGTCCCAGCGCATGAACTGCAGCCGCACGGGGCGGCCGGCGAGCTGCGACAAAATCGCGCCCGCTTGCGCCACGTCGTCGTAGCAACTATGCCCGTACGTTCCGGATCCTTCGTAATACTGGACGCGCACCTTGTCCGGCGGCATCCCAAGCACGCCTGCCACCGTGTTCCGCGTCGCATACACATCCTGCGTGGAGCAGATCACCAGCGCCGAATCCTTGGTTACGTCCGCCACCGAGCCATTCGGACCGAAGCACGCATGCATCTGGTAAGGCGCGTGATATTTCCCCGACGCAGCGTGCGCCGCGCCGCCGAGCACCGCGTCCACATCGCCCCGTTGCAGCACGACATGATCGTTCGTCGTTTCCGCACGCATCGCTTCATATAAATGATCGCTGCCGGGCAGCGTCGCCGGCATGTCCCACGTGATTTTCAAATCGCGCGCCGCGCGCACCGCGTCCCACTCGTTTTCCGCGACCACGCCGACGAAATCGCCCTTGCGCACTACGCGCGCCCCGGCAATGTGCGCGATCGAGCTTTCATCCAGCGTCGCCACTTTCGCGCCCGCGCCATACGCGCCCTGCCCGCGCGGCCTCACCACGCGCCCGTGCAACATTCCTGGCAATCGAACGTGCTGCAGATAGACGTACTTTCCGCTGACTTTGTCGGGAATGTCGTTGCGCGTGGGGCTGGTGCCGACCAGCTTGTAATCCGCCACCGGCTTCAGTGGCGCAGTGCCCGTAAATTTGAGATTGAATCGCTTGTCGCCGATCAATTGTCCGTACGTCACCGTCTTGTCGTTGATCTTGCTCGAGACCACGCCTTTCGATACTTCCAGGCTGCCCACTGGCACGCCCAATTTCATTGCCGCCATCTGCAGCAGCGCCTGTCGCGCCTCGGCGGCCGCAGTTCGAATCGCCGGGCTGCCGCGCGCAATCGACGAGCTCGAATACGTGCCGCCCTGATTCGGTGTCAGGTTCGTGTCGAGCCGCACCGTGCTCACCTGGCTCATGTCCAGATCGAGTTCCTCCGCGGATATTTGCAGCAGCGAAGTCGTCGATCCCTGCCCCAGCTCCACGTAGCCGATATACACCGTCGCGGTGTTGTCCCCATGAATCGCGAGCCACGTGTCGATCGCTTTTGGATCGGGACCGGGAATCGCCCCGAACGGCCCCTGCGCTGCAGCCGCGTGCGCCGCCGAGCCAACCAGGCCGCGCATGCTGAATCCGATCACGAGCGCGCCACCCGCCTTCAAAAAATCCCGGCGATCGATGGCCGAAAATTTGCCGCTTGTTTCGCGGACCACATCGCCTCGCGCACGCGGCGTCTTCGCAGCTTTCAGCGTCGCGCTGCTCATCGTGCCATCCCGGCTTGCACGGAGCTGAGCAAAGCTTCTTCTTCAACGCGCGCTTCCGTCGCCGCGCTCATCGCCTGCGACGCGCGCTTGATCGCCTTGATCACTCGCGGATAGCTGCCGCAGCGGCACAAATGCCCATTCATCGACTCCCGAATCTGCGCGTCGTTCGGCTGCGGATTCTGCGACAGCAGATACGCGGCCTGAACGATCATCCCGTTGAAACAGTAACCGCACTGCACCGCTTGCTCCTCGATGATGGCCTGCTGGACGGGATGCAGCGCCGGCGCCTTCGCGAGCCGCTTCTGTTTCGCGTACCACGCGGGCAATCCTTCGAGTGTTGTCACCTGCTTGCCTTTGACCGCCGATACTGGCGTGACGCAAGAGCGAATCTCCGCGCCATCAAGCAGAACGGAACACGACCCGCACTGCGCCAGTCCGCAGCCGAACCGCGGCCCCTGCAGCTGCAGTTCGTTCATCAGTACATAGAGCAGCGGCGTGTCTGGCGCCGACGTCACATCGTGCGCCCGCCCGTTCACATGAATCCTAAGCTTCCCCGCCATTCATCCTCCGCCAAACCACCCGCAATATCCGCGAGCTGCACCCAATCAGCCTCGCAGGGGCCTACCAGCCCTGCCGCCGCATGAGGTTACCACGTCGGCCGCTGCGCGGTGCCGGTCGGTATTTTCGCACCCGGTAACATCCAAAAGAAGGCAACACTCGCGCCCTCAACGTGCATCGCACTCCTACGCAAGCGATAGAATCGGGTGGGTCGATGCTTCTTCGCGAGCACCTCGTGAAGTGGACTGCGGCAGCCGTGTTCATCTTGCTCGCCGGCGCCGCCGCGCCTTCGTGTGCCCGCGCGCAGGGAATCGAGAATGTCCTCCATTCGACCTCCCGCATGTTCCCCGAAATCGGTGCCGACGTCCGCGTCATTAAACGCGATTCCGCCGGCCGGTATTACATAATCGCGAAGCCTGCCAGCGTAATCTGGATCTACTCAGCCGGCGGCCAGCTCCTCGGCCAGATTCCCAATTCGAATTCCGGCGGCGCCACGATCCGATACGCCGTCGATCTCGACCTCGACTCCGCCGGCAACCTCTACGTCGCCGATCGCGGCTCGAACGCCGTCGACATCTTCCGCCCCGACGGCTCTCTTGCGGCGCGCGCCCCTGTACTCGCACCGATGTCGCTCGTCGCGCTGCCGAACGGCCAGTTCGCCGTCGTCACGCTGCATTCCGAATCGCTCGTCACGATCCACGACCAGAAGGGCCGCGAAGTCGACGACTTCGGCAATCCCACCGAATTGGGCCTGACTGCAGCGCCCGATTCCCTGCTCGACATGGGCAAAATCTACGGCAGCCCGGCCGGCTACATCTATTTTGCGTTCACGTCCGTGCCAGATCCCACCATTCGCAAATTCGATCGCGGCGGCTACGTTGTCTACACCACCGCTCTGCCCGCGCGCGATTTCGAGCTCGCGCTTCCTTCTTCCTCGGCCGACGACCGCATCCAATTCGGCTTCAACATGATGCAGATGAATTTCTCCGATGAAGTGAACACATGGGCAAACGTCGGCACTTCCGGCGATGTTCGATTTGGCAGCGGCGTGGGCACCGGCCTTGGCGAACGCATGCGCGGCGGCGGGCTCGGTCCCGGCGGCGGTGGATTCGGCGGTCCCGGGTTTGGCGGTTCCGGCCCAATGGGAATGTTCAACGACAATAGTGGGTCGGGCGGTCCCATGGCGATGAACGGGGCCTCGGTTTTCGGTCAAGGCTCGCTAGAGCATGGCCAGATGCACTTCGATATGGGCGCGAACCTCGCGAATCGCCGTCGCGGCAATCGCACCCCGGCCGGGACAGGAACCGCGAACGGCAACAACAACGGCAATAACGCGGCGGGCGGGAACGGAAACAGTTCGTCAGCAGGTAACGGCCCGGACGATCAATCCGCTTCGGGAGACCTGCTGCAGTACAACGCGCCCGAACTCGCAGTCGAAGACTCAGGCGAGGCCGACGAAACCGGCGAGCTTTCGATGTCCGCCGATAATTCGCTCAGCTCGGAGGAACTCGGCATCGTGCCGCCCGCCGCGAACGAACAGCTCGGCACGATCTTCGCGGGCACCGGTTTTCAGCCCGGCATGTTCGTCGGTGGACAGGGATTCGAGCCGCGCCGCTTCTTCCGCCCGCTCGGTGCGGAAGGACCCCATCCCGGAGGCCCGCCCGGCGGATTCGGCGGCGAACATTTTTCCGGCGCGAACGGCTTTCATTTCGGCCCGCCCGGCCGCTTCGGCTTCGGCATGTACAACGTCGAAGCCAGCATGCGTATTAATCTCGATCGCCCGAAACCGCAGGCCGACGAAAAGCCGACCATCAGCGCGATCGCGGTCGATCCCGTAACCGGCGAAGTCTGGGCCGGAATCGGCAACGCGCTCGTGCATCTCGATAAGGATGGCAACGAAATCGCCACCTACTACGTCGCCACGCCCGAGGGACGCCCGCTGCATCCCTCCGCGATTCTTGTCGAGAAAGATCGCGTCCTCGTCGCCGACGATCCCCTCGGCATCTTCTCCTTCGCACTTCCCGAACCCGCCCCCAAACCTCGCAAGCCGCAATCGACCGTCACCGCCCAACCCGTCGCCTCCCCCGATTAATCCATCACACGGTCTCCGCGGACACGGATTATCAACAAAGACATCGATTCCCCCGAGATGCTAGCCGAACGGTCTCGGGCGTTTCGTCGAGACGGAAGACCGGGACCATTCGGCGCGCACACATCTTCCAACAAACGGGCGGCGATCAGAATTCACGTCGCGCGGAGTCGGCTTCAACGGCGAGTTGTTCAAGCGTTTCGAAAAACTGCGGAGACTGACCGATAAAGAGGCCATCGTTCGTGAGTGCGGTGACGGCGGCTTGCGCGCCTGCAAATCGGTCGTCGCTCGGCCGAATCACGGCGCAGTGTGGCAAGTTCGCGTTGATGAATTCGCAAGGCACGGGAAAGATCAGACTTGGCTGAACCAAATTCGCCTGAAGCGGCGGCTTAGTGAAGAAATTGGGAAACGACAGGCCGGAGATCGGGTCGGTGAAGGGCGCGATCGGCTGTTGCACGCCGTTGCCCGAAAAATCGACCCATTCGAGGAAGTGAGCGATTTCGTCCCCGCCGATGCCGAGTGTGATTTTCAACACTTCCCGGCTGCTGACTTTCTGGCTCAGCGCGGCATAGAGACTCGACCCACCTTGTTCGATCATTCCGAAGTGAAATGCGGCCACGTTGGCGATGGCCTGGATGTGGTTATTGCCCGGAAAATTGGGATTCGACTCGCCATTGAAGTCGTTGTCGTTTCGCGGAATCGCGGTGACGTTGTTGAGAGTGATGGCTTGGGGGAAGGTGCCGCCGAGATCGGGATTGGTGGTGCTGCGATAGCGAACGTACCAACTGGTATCGACATTGAGCTGCATGAGATTCGTGAGGCGCTTGATGCCGGATGATCCGCTGGCGGAACTGCCGGACAAGTTGCGGAACTCTTCGAGGTCGACCGGCTCAGCGCCTTTAGATTGAAGGTACGCATTGAGGAAGGTGTAGTGGCTCTGCTCGTCGAGTGTGTTGCTTGCGATGTACTGCGGACCATCGGGATCAAGATTCGACAAAGCGATCTGGTAATTGTTCAGGGTCTGAGTCGGATCGATTTCGATGGGCTGATTTTTGCCGATGCCCCCGAGCTCGGCATATTGAAGCCAGAGATCGGATTCGAGGATTTCCGCGGCCGCAAGAAACCGCAGAATTGCGATGTCACCCTCCGTGACGAAGTCATCGCTGGCAGCACGAGCTGACGGAATGGTAGCGAGCAGCGTTGGGCCCGCGGCGGCGCCCGCTGCTGCCAACGCTCCTTTTTGCAAAAGTGACCGGCGGCGGATCTTGCGATTCATTTCACTTCCCTGGTGGTCCATAAAGCTCCTGTAGGATTTATTGAAAACCGTGCGGCGCGATTACGGTAGACAGGTTCGAAGGCTAGGGTGTCAAGTCGAGGTCAAATGATTGTCCGGTTGTTGTAACGATTTTGAATCCTGCGGTTGTCGCGGACGGTCAGCATTCAAAAACAACTCTTCTATAGGTCGGCAGGAACGCCAGGTGGTCAATCCCGCAGTTTCTTCCCTCTTGCAGCGTGGAGGAATTTCTTCAGGCTTTGAACGGCTAGCCCCCCGGTATTTGCCCCGATTACCGGATTATGTGAATCCGAACTCCGAGTCTCAGATTTTTCCAAGAGCGGTCGGCCGTATACACGGGAGCTTTTAGCGCGAGCCCCAGTGCCAGGCACGCCCGGTCGCCTAACGACAACCCGTAAGCGCGAGTTCGACTCGCCAATTCGCCAGCGAGTCGCGCGTGCTCTGGAATGAAGCTGAATGCTTCCCGAACCGGGCTCAGCGTCGCCTCCCACGCATCGTCTGCGCTCAAACCGCGTCCCAGAAGCTTCGTGTAAACCTCGGCCAAATTTACTGTGCTGCTCGCTGCCTCGCTCAAAAGATCCGGCGTCAATTCCTCCGCTCCAGCCTCCTGATTGAGCACCGCCAGCAGCGCGGAACTGTCCAGCACGACTCTACTCATTGCGCGCAGCTTCGCGCCGCTCGGCGAGCAGTTCATCCACGAGAGACGTGTCGACCTTCACATGCTTGCGAACCAATTGCTGTGCTCGCTGCAAGCGGCGCTTCAGCGTCGTGATCCGCAGCTCGTCATCCTCGATTCTCAAGATCACTTCGTCTCCCGTTCGGATTCCGAGCGCCTTCCGAAACGATGCCGGAATCACAATTCGCCCGTTCTCGTTGACCCGCATGCGTGCCCTTGATTTCATCCGACTCCTCCGTGACACGAGTTATATGATATGTCATTTCTATAATGAATGACACCTACGCAGCCCATAAGGTTGAGGCGTCGTGTTCGCTCTTGGACGCGGTTTCTACCGTTCGGCGGGATACTGGGCTACAATGCGCGGCGCTGGATGATCCACCAGCAAATCTTCATCCGCCGTAAATCGCCTTGACATATCGAGATCTAAAATATTAGACCGTTTGGAAGAGGAGAGAACCGAAAATGAAATCCGCCATCGCTCAAACGCTCGCCATCGCGGGACTGGCGCTCGCAGCCGGCTCAACCGCCCTCGCGCAGCAGCAGATGAAAGCGCCGCCCGCACCGTCGCTGTTGCTCTCGAGTTCGTCGTTTCAAGACGTGTCGCGCATCCCGACAAAATACACTTGCGCGGCCACGGAGCCGCCGCCGAGCGGTCCGCGCAACATCTCGACCGGCATCTCGCCGCAGATTCAGTGGACCAACGTGCCGAAGGGCACAGCCAGTTTCGTCCTGATTCTCCACGATCCCGACGCGCACGTCCCGAAGGCGCCCACGGACGTGACGCACTGGATCGTGTTCAACATTCCCGCCGACACCACACAGCTTCCTGAGAACGTCGCGCAGGGCGCGCCGCTCGCGGACGGCTCGCTCCAGGGCACGAATATCACAGGCAAGGCCGGCTACCAGGGTCCGTGCGCGCCGCCGGGAGCGCCGCATCACTACACGTTCGAGCTGCTCGCGCTCGACCAAAAACTCGATTTGCCGCAAGGCGCCACGCGCGAGCAAATTCGGGACGCCGTGCAGGGCCACGTGCTGGGCAGCTCGGTTTACATCGGCCTCTTTAATCGCTAAGCTCTAGCCGTAAGCGACGAAGCCCAGCCCCCGGGGCCGCATTTGAGGAACTTTCTCGCTCGAAATTCGCAAACCTGAAATCGAACGGCAGTCCCGCAATCAAATAAAAGATTCGAAACAACGAAGGAGGAAAAAATGGCAACAGCAGTACAAACGATTCCCGTGAACGACGCGGTCACCAAATTTGTTTCGCGCCCGCGCCCCATGCTCATCAACGGAAAATGGGTCAACGCCGCCTCAGGCAAGACGTTCCCCACCTACAATCCCGCCACCGGCGATGTGATCACGCAAGTCGCCGAAGGCGATAAGGAAGATATCGAGCGCGCAGTCGCCGCCGCGCGCGCCGCATTCGACACGAAAAGCCCCTGGCGCAAGCTCACGTCATCTCAGCGCGGCCAGCTCATCTGGAAACTCGCCGACCTGCTCGAGAAGCACGCCGAGGAATTCGCGCAGCTCGAATCTCTCGACCAAGGCAAGCCGCTCTCGCTCGCGCGCGTCGCCGATTTGCCCGCATCGATCGATCAGCTGCGTTACTACGCAGGTTGGGCCACCAAAGTCGAAGGCAACACGATTCCCATCTCCGCACATGGCGGAAACTTCTTCGCCTACACGCTGCGCGAGCCGATCGGCGTCGTCGGCCAGATCATTCCGTGGAATTTCCCGCTGATCATGGCCACGTTGAAACTCGGCCCGGCCCTCGCCACCGGCTGCACCGTCGTGCTGAAGCCCGCCGAGCAGACTCCGCTTACGGCGCTGATGCTGGGCGAGCTGATCCAGGAAGTCGGCTTCCCCGAAGGCGTCGTCAACATCGTCACCGGCTACGGTGAAACGGCCGGCGCGGCGCTCGCGGCACATCCCAATGTCGACAAAATCGCCTTCACCGGCTCCACCGAAGTCGGTAAGCTGATCGTCCACGCCGCCGCCGGAAATTTGAAGAAAGTCTCGCTCGAGCTGGGCGGAAAATCTCCCAACATCGTCTTCCAGGACGCCGAAATCGATAGCGCGATTCCCGGCGCCGCCAACGCCATCTTCTTCAATCAGGGACAAGTCTGCTGCGCGGGCTCGCGCCTCTACGTTGAAAAGAAGGAATTCGACAAAGTTGTCGACGGCCTCTCGCAGATCGCGTCCAAGATACATCTCGCTCCCGGACTCGATCCCTCGAGCCAGATGGGCCCGCTCGTTTCCGAAGAGCAGCTCAATCGCGTCTGCGGATATCTCGAATCCGGACTTTCTGAGGGCGCGAAAGCCGTCACCGGCGGCAGCCGCGAAGGCAATAAGGGCTACTTCGTGAAGCCCACGGTCCTCGTTAACACGACCGAAAAAATGAAAGTCGTGCGCGAGGAAATTTTCGGGCCCGTCGTCACCGCCATGCCGTTCAGCGATGTCGATGACCTCGTCAAGAAAGCCAACGACACGCAGTACGGCCTGGCTGCCGCCGTCTGGACGCGCGACATCAAGAAAGCGCATCGCGTCGCGTCCGAAATTCGCGCCGGCACGGTGTGGATCAATTGCTACGGCGTGCTCGATTCCGCCATGCCCTTCGGCGGATACAAGCAATCCGGCTGGGGTCGCGAAATGGGCCACCAGATGCTTGATCTCTACACCGAGACCAAGTCCGTCTGCGCCGCCCTTTAACTAGCAACCAAAATAAAACGCGCGGGCCAGTCACGTTTTTTCGAGCGTGACCCCCGCGCGTTTTTTTGCGCCGTAAATTTCCGCTGCCGCTATATCTTCCGGTACTCGCTGTTCAGAATATCGATCCTCAACTGCTTGCTGACGCCGTCGATCGTCTCCTGCGACACGTGATTCGGCCCACCCGGAATGCTCGCAAACTGTGCGTTCACGTTCACGGCGTCCTGCGGATTATCCAGATACGTCGCAATCGACAGGCTCACGATTTGCTTTTGCGCTTTGTCGATCACCAGCGTCATCTTGTCGCCTGGCTTTACGTAGTTCGAGATCACTAGCCGATATTGCGCTCCGCCGGCCTGCGGCCCCATCAGGATGTTGCCGCTTTGATACGCGTCCGCGAGTTTGTCGCGGTCCGGCGGGACGTACCGCTGTATCAAGCTCTTGATTCGCTGCGCGTAATCCTTGTACTCCTCTTTTTTCTTCGCGACGATCCGCCGCTTCAATCGGCCTCCACCAGCGTCTTCCGTGCCGGACACGCCGAGCGGCGTCTTTTCCGGCTGCCCGTCTGGTCCCATGCGCACCTCGGACCGCTCCACGCCCTTTTGTTCCCCTTTCAACGTGATGGTCAACGTCTCCAGCCACGTGTATTGCGCCAGCGCCTGCTTGTTTTGCGCCGCAGCCAGCTTCATCTCTTCGATGCGTTGCTGCATTTCCGCCTTCTGCGCGGCCAATGGCGCCACTTCGAAGCCGATCGCGACAATGAGTGTGCATGTCGCGAAATAAAAAACTCGCACGAGCGCCAGCTTCCTTGGCCTGTTCATGAGCTTTTCCTCCACCAGCCGTTTTCGCTTGTCGTGGTACTCGTGATGGGCTTGCAGGCTTGCCGCCTGCGCTTCACGGTTGGTCGCACATGGTCCTACGAACCCGCCCGCGTGTAAACCGTTTCCACCCGCCCCTGGTCACGCACAGCACAGCGCCGCGACCGAAACTTCCGCCACGCAGAACGCAGTACGCAGCACACGTCCGAAATTCCCACCCAAACGATCGCGTGACTACCATCGGCCGGCGTGAGACCCACCATCTACGTGAATCACTTCTCCCGTTATTTGACGCGCATGTACCAGGTAGAGAACTGCCTCGACGATGTCGCTTACCTCCGTCACCGTCTTCAGTGGCTGCCTGTCCGTAAGAGATTCCTTGGAAGCATCTTTGTGCAAGGGTGTCTCGACGATGCCCGGAGCCACGGCGTTGAAGCGGATGCCTTCCTTTGCATACTCGATTGCCAGGCTTCGGGTCGCAGTATTCAAGCCGCCTTTCGTAATCATCGAGACCGACGCGTTGATGCCCGCGACTGGCTGATCCGCAAGCGCCGCTGTGATGGTCACCACGCACCCCGATTTCTGTTTCAGCATCTGCCTGACGGCCAGCTGAGTCACGTAAAGAAATCCGCCCAGGTTGGTTGAGACCAGGGCATCGAAGTCCTCGCTGGTAAAGTCAATGAAAGGCTTGGCGCGATAGATCCCTGCGTTATTCACGAGCACATCGACGGTTCCGAACTCCTGAATCGCGGCTTCGACAACTTTGGTCGCGGTCTCCTGCTTGCCGATGTCGCCATCAACCAGAACTAAGTTCGGCGAGGCAGCCAGCGATTGAGTCGCTTTCCGCGACGTAGCCACGACCCTATAGCCCTGCTCGAGGAAGCCCTCGACTAAACCCGCGCCTATGCCCCCCGCCGCTCCCGTGATGATTGCGGTTTTCTTGTCTGACATGCATCCTCCCTGTCTTTGAAGGGCTGCTCGCTGATCGATTCGAATTCGTTGGCCAGCCGGTGCGGCGTTGCGCGTCTACTCGCCCATTGCGCTCATCTGATGTCCGCGCATCGAAGCACGCGCTTTCGCGAAGGCTCACAAGCAACCTACACGACTTGGGTCTGCAAAGTCATTCAGGCTACGCTGCGTCACTGCGGCTGTGAAGTGGTGATCGGTAGATGAAAGGCGCTTTGAAAAAGTCAAATCAACGCGATTCTTTCGCGCTCTGCGCTTCGGTCTGGGAGCAGCGCCAATACGGATCGGTCCAGAGTCGCCAGCTTTCCGTTCTTGTGTGTGGCCAGTCCCAATAGGTAGGCGTCCGAAACCTGACGATGTCCCGCGATTTTTCCGCTGAAGGCCTCAACCGCTTCCGCCAAGCTGAGATCGTCTTCCCAGAAACGGTGTGCGGGATGGCTCAAATTCGCTTGAAGCAAAGTAAGCCCTTCCGCCGGAGTAAGTGCATTCGGCGAGAAAACGGGATTAGAGACAATCCGGACGAATGCACACTGCGTGAACGGGCACGTCGCCCATCCATGTCGAGCGTGGCGCCCGAGCCACTGCTGTACGTTTTCGTGAGCCTGATGAGTCGGCCACGCAGCGGCGATCAAAACGTTCACGTCGAGCAGGAAAACGCCGCTCAATCGAGATCTTCCTCGATTCTGCGCACACGCTCGCTCGTCACCAGTGGCGATCCCGCCGGCAGCTCGACAACGTGAAAACCGTTCACAACACGAGTCTGCAGCGGAGCATGCAAGCCCTTGCGAACGAGCTCCGACACAGCCTTGCCGACCGATATGTCTCGTTTTTGGGCGTAGGTCTTCACATGTGGAACAAGGTCATCATCTATAGAAAGAGTCGTCCTCATGCAATAAATGATGTCATATTCCTAGATGTGATGTCAAGCGCACATATTTAGCATCAAAGGACGCAAAGCCTTGCTCCTGGAGTAAAAAGTGCTGTGACTAAGACATCTCTACGGAGTACGTATTGGACTTTTAGTTTCCCGGGAGGAATCCATGAGCCAAATGGGCAAAAAAATAGCCGCTATGGTCGCATTGGGAACCTTCGCGCTGGTTATCGGACTCGGCGAGTTGCGGCAAGCGCAAGCAAAGGACGCCAAAGACCCGTATCCAACCATGGCTCCGCTCGATCAATACCTAATGAATCGCGACGCCGAGATTGCCCTGGCGCGCAGCGCAGCCCCGGACGCCATCTCGCGCGATGCCGAAGTCCTCGTCCTGGGAAGGCATGGCTACGAAACCGCCGTCAAAGGTAAGAACGGTTTTGTGTGTGTCGTCGAGCGAGGGTGGATGGGCCCATTCGATGGCGAACTCGCTGTTAATTTTTGGAACCCGAAGCTTCGTGGCCCGGTCTGCTTCAATCCGCCGGCTGTCCGCTCCATTCTGCCGATGACGTACAAGCGAACGGAGATGGTCTTGGCCGGTCAATCCAAGGCTCAGATCATGGCGGGCATCAAGGTTTTCATAAAGCAAAAGCTGCCGCCTCTCGAGCCTGGAGCCATGAGCTACATGATGTCGAAAGAGCAGTACCTCAGTGACAATGGCCAGCACCACTGGATCGCTCACCTGATGTTTTACACTCCGCTCATGAATGGTGACCTCTGGGGCGCGGATCTGCCCCACTCGCCCGTCATGCTGAATCCGCAGTTCCATGGCGATCCGGAACCGATCGACGTGTTCGTGATTCCCGCGGGCCGATGGTCGGATGGCACCGCTGACCCCGTCGATTATTAGCAACGCGAACCAGAAGATTTCATTGCAAGTAATGGGATTGTCGGTGCAAGAGCTTCATCAGGCTTGTGCGGCCTTCGCTGAATCAATGGGCGACAATTCGTTGCTTGGTCTTTCGTAGGGTTCTTCGGCGAGAGTCGCGTCAAGGGCCGGCAGATGCGAGACGGCGGAAAGTGAGCAAGAACACAGATCGAATGAAGCCCTTGCTGACCCAGGGCGAAAACTCGGTTCTCGAGGTCGCGAAAGCGGTCTGCGATGTCACGGAAACCACGCCTTTCGCAAAGATGCGCATTGCTGACGTTGTGCGGATTGAAGGTTCCGGCATATCGGATGACCTGTACCGATACGCGCTATCTGCACATTTCGACGTTCTGATCGCAAAACACAATAAAGCATTCTTGGCCATCGAGTTTGACGGAGCAGGACACGCTCCGGCGAATGATGCCAAGAAAGCCCTGCTGTGTGATCGATTTGGGATTCCGATGGTCCGAGTGACGGAGAAGCATCTCGATGCCAAGCAGTTTGGGGATACGGCGGTCGGATTCTTTATTTGGCAACTATTCTGCGTCGATGCGTTTCTCGCTGAATATGGGTCAGACTCGTATGAACGATACGATCCGTATTTCTTCGCCAGCATTCCCGGCAAGTCTCGAAATTGGCCGTTTGCATACAGCGAACGCTGGCGCGCTCGTTTGGAACGGCCATTTAGGGCAGCCGCGGACAAGTTCGATTCGTCCGTGCGCGATTTTTATGCACACGGTATATTGCAGTTTGGAACGATTTTTTCGACATTCCATAAAGGGCTCGAATGTTGCAGCGTCTACGCGCAGAGGGTCGGAAGGGATCAAATCATTTTCGGCGAGGCAGAACTTGCCGTGGAAATACACGGTCTCGCCCAGAGACGGTTCGAGTTGTTCGGCGAGATCGCGACTTTCACAGAAGGGCTCGCCGCAGAGAAAATGTATCGGCAGGGCATGGCTTTTTTAGAAGGTAACTGCGCGCCCACCTCAGAAGAATATATAAGGCTAAAGTCGAGGGAGTGGAAGGCGAACGGCTTCAAATTGAGCAAAGCTCTCAATGTGAAACCGTGGTGAACTCAACAGTACCCCCGACAATGCATCAAAACAGGGCCAAACTGTCACTAATTCCCTCTGCAAGTTACAATGTTTCAAGACCAGCGTTAATTCGGAGGGGTAGGAAAGTGGTTGACTCCGGCGGTCTTGAAAACCGTTAGGCCCGAAAGGGTCTCGTGGGTTCGAATCCCACCCCCTCCGCCATTTCATCTGCGCGCAAGACCCAAGGTGGATTTAGACGCGCGGGAAAAAGCAACTGCCTTTTCGTACAGCGTCCTAGAACCCTAGACCTTTTCTGTACTCCACCTGAGCTTTTTCTGTACCTCTGGCGCTCTCCCGTTCTGCTAGTTTCAAACGAGATATGTTCAAACGAATCGCAGCATCGAAAAGGCACGAAACGCCACACGCGCGAGGAACCCGGCCGGGCCTCCGCCTATCGATCCATCGCGCGAGCCGTTCCACTTGCCTATGCGGACGACGATCTTGGCACGCAAAAATCTATGAAATTTTTAATCGCAACTCCAGAAATTAGAATCGGGCCTAAGTGACTCAAAACAAACGTGAGCGATAGTTCTAATCGCAACTAAAACGGAGGTGGCTTTTTTGAAGGCGAAGAAAAAACGCAGCCTGGCCCGGCGCTGCCTCGGGATCAAGATCCGGTTCGAGCGGCCTTGTTCGGACGTATTCGTCTCGGGCCGGCGTCCCCCACAGCGAGCCGGGCCAAGCCGCCCGCATCGCCTTCCAGGCTCAATCCGTGCTATAAATCCCGCAAGTTTACGTGCCGAAGGCAGCGTCTACCCGCCCGACGCAGGTTTACCTGCCGCAGGCAGGCACGCTTCAGGCGAAGGTTCCCACGGAGGCCCCATGTCGAGACGCCCCATGTCAAACGGGTCGGCAGCGCTGCTTTTGGCGGCGGCCCTCAGTTTGTCCGCGGCGGCTGTGCTGGTCTTTCTCGCGGCAGCGGCAGCACCCGCGCTCGCGCACCACGCGTCGGTGGCCGAATTCGACATGGACAAGCAGATCACCCTAAACGGCGTCATCTCGAAAGTCGACTGGATCAACCCGCACGTCTACATCTATATCGATTGCAAGGACGCGCAGGGCAACGTCACCACCTGGGCCATGGAGTCGCTGCCAACTCGTTTCTTCCACTCGATGGGACTCTCGAAAGAAATGCTCGGCCAGGGGCAAGCCGTCACGATCGCAGCGCGGCCCGCAAAGGTGGAAGGCAGGCACCTCGGCTGGATCGTTTCAATCACGTATCCCGACGGCCACGTCTATGACTTCAGCGGCCACTAACGCGATCACCGGAAGGAGGCACGCGATGAAAATTTCACGTAGCAACTATTTCGCAGCAATATCGCTGTCCGCGGCGCTCTTCTGGTTCATTCCCATGCGCGCGCCCGCTCAGACGAACACCCAAGCACAGCAATCGCAGTCGACGCCCGCAGCGAATCCGTCTGCAGCATCCGCGCAAAACTCCGCCGCGAACTCGGCTGCAGCTCCCGTAATGACCGACCAGCAAAAAGCGCTCGCTGCCAAGCCGACACCGCGCCTGGCCGACGGTCATCCCGATCTCAACGGTATCTGGTATCAGCCGCTTCTGTTTCTTGGCTCGGGCGAAAAAGAGGGCGACACGCTGAAATACGTGCTCAAGCCCGACGACAACAGCAAGCGGTTCGTTGCAGCCGTCAAGGGCCCCCCGCCGCAATACCGTCCGTCGTACAAGCCGGAACTGCTCGCAAAAGTTCAGCAATACAACGAGCAGCAAGTGAAACTCGATCCTGGATTTTTCTGCAAGCCACCGGGAACGCCGCGTATCGGCGCGCCGCAAAAAATCGTGCAGACGGATAAGGAAGTGATCTTTCTCTATTCCGATCTCGCGGGAAATTTCTGGCGCATCATTCCAACCGATGGCCGCCCGCACCGTACCGACGCCGATCCCTCGTACTTTGGCGATTCAGTGGGCCATTGGGACGGCGATACGCTGGTAGTCGACGTGAACAATTTCAATGACGACACCTGGCTCGCCGACAACGGGCTGTTTCATAGTGACGCGCTGCACGTGATCGAGCGGCTAACGCGCAAGGGCGATACGATCGACTACGAGGTGACGGTCGACGACCCCAAAGTGCTGACGCAGCCGTGGATTTTTCAGCCGAAGATTCTCACGCCGATTAAAGAGCCGCTCGACGAAGCGCCTCCCTGCATCGAGAAGGACTCGCCCAACATGACCGACCTGGAGCACCACGGCAACCCGCGCTAGAAAATCAGCGCGACGGGGTGCGAGATATGGTGCTTCAGAAACGCGTCGATGCGCGCATTTGCAGCCTGCCCGTGCGGCGTCGGGAAAATGTTGAACGCGTGTGGCGCCCCCGGATACAGCGCCAGTTCCGCTTCGTTCCCCGCCGCGATCCATCGCGAGTAGAGGAACAGCGAATCGTCGAGCAGCGGATCGATCGTGCCGACTGAGAAAATCGCGGGTGGCATGTCGTTGAGTTTTGCGTACAGCGGCGAGACGTCCGGATTACGCGGATCGACGCCCGCTGGCAAATATGCTTCGGTGAACTTGCGGATGCTGAGCCTGCCGACGAGCAGGCCGCGCTCCGGCGAAAGCACCTGGCTCGGCGTCATCGAGGTGTCGAAGTTGCCGTAGGCGAGGTTCGCGGCGCGGAATCCAATGTAGCCGTGCTTATCGCGCATGCGCAGCAGCGTGGCCGCGGCCAGCGTCGCGCCGGCGGATTCGCCGCCGATCGTCAGCGCGTCGGTGCCGAATTCGGACTTCGCATGATTGACGAACCACAGCGCCACCGCTTCGCAATCGTCCCATGCGGCGGGATACGGATTCTCCGGAGCGAGCCGATACTCGATGCTCGCGGCGGCCATGCCGGTGCTCTGGACGATGCGCTCGAGCCCCATGTCGTTGGCCTCGCTGGAGCCGAAGACGAATCCGCCGCCATGAATGCTGATGTAGATGCCTTTGGCGCGCTCCGGCGCGATGAGTCGGACGGCCACCTTCGGCCCGGTCTTGCTCTCGATGTGAATCGTGCGTGCGCGCTCGGACTTCGGCGGGGGCGGAAACGGACCGCGGCCGCTCGCGACAGCCGCGCGATAGGCCGGGGCGCCGATGTCCCACCAGTCGGGACCGCCCGACAGAACCTTGATGAGCTCTTCGTTCGACTTGCGTACTTCCGCGGAAATTGCTTCGGGCTTGAAAATCGCTGGTTCCAACGGATTGCTTTTTGCAGGGACGGCTTCGCTCATGATTGCCTCCGAATTTTACCTCGCGAGATTATTTCGCTGCCGACGTGACGTGCGGAATTGCTATCGCGCCCGGCGCGAGAGTATAGCACCGGCGTGGGCGGTGGGCAGCTTCGAGCCCAGCACGCGCCGCCCAGATTGCCGCAGGCGTGCGAATCAGAAGCGGGCGAATAAATTAAGAAGCTACTTTGCCGCGGCCGCTGGTTTCAGATCCTTGTCGTACATCGCGGCGTAGTCGAGATATTGCTCTTCGGGATTGCGGGGATAGCTGATCTCGACTTTTTCGATTTCACCGCTGCCGTTATAGGTAGCTTTCAGCATGGAGTTGATTCCGCCCCAATAGGTCGGAAGGTTGAGCGTCTTGTAACGTGCGACGATTTCGTCGCGTACCGCAGGATCGAAATGGACGCCGTACTTGTCGACGAGCGCCTTGATGGCGTCGTAGTCGCCTTCGGCTTTGATGCGCATCAGCTCGGCGAGGAGCATGCCCACGCCCTCGTGCATTTTCTTGTAGTCCGTGACGCGAATGTATGTCTTGCCGTCGCGCTGGAACTGTTCGATCGCGCCGGTCATATCCATGATGTAATGTGCGATCAGCTGGCGGTCACGGGCGTGATCCTCTTCGAGCGTGTCGCCTTTAGGCGTGCGGCGCAATTGAATAAGCGAGACGAGCGCGGCGGAGTCATACATCGCTTTCGCCACTTCTTCCTGGTTCGAAACGAGACCAAGCTCTTTCAGCTTGGGATCCCACGCGTTCCATAACGCCATCAGGTCGGCACGGCCTTCCTCAAGCGTGGAGTAATATTCTTTCAAGTGCGGTTCGGAACCGTTTTTCAGCCGCGGACTCAATTGCCCGGAACCGTGACCGATCACTTCGTGCAAAGCGGTCATCAAATCTTCGGCCTCGGGGCCATATTTCTTGTCGCGCTCGAATTGCTCGGGAGAGGCAGCGAATTCCTTGAGCGCGGCGTCGCCGGTGGCCTTGTCAAAGGCGCGCGTTGAGCCGGTAAACAAGAAGTTCTTCGATCCGTACTTTTCGTGAATTTCGTTTTCGTTCGGCAGATTGTCGCCGATGGTGGTGACGTGGTAGTCGCCGGTCTCGATTAAGGTCTCGACAGCCTTCACGGACGGCGGATTAAAGGATTTTTTCTTGTATTTATCATCCCACGGAGCTTTCTGCTCGAAATAGGCCGCGTTCTGCGCGAGCTTGACCATTTTGTCGGTGATGGACTTGTCGGTGATGCTGACGAAGCTTTGCGAGCTGCCCTTCGCGCCCCGCGCGTCGATATAGACCTCGATGAAACCGTTCGCGAAATCGACAGTCGGATTGTCCTGCACCCAGTCCGTGTCGAATTGCAGCCAATCCTTGAAATCGCCGGTCTGGTAGTAGCGAATCAGATCGGCGATCACTTTCGCTTCCTGCGGGTCGGCGAATTTCTGCGCATTTTGCAGGTACACGATCGCCTTCTTCAGATAGACCGCGTACAGGCCGGGCGGAATTTTGCCGTCGGGAGTGCCGGCGCGATAGACCTCTTCGCGAAGCTTGCCGTCAGCGCCCTTTACAACGCGCGAATTGAGCGGATGCTCCTCGTGGAAATCCTTCAGGTCGCCAAGAGAAATTCCGCCCTCGTAGTACGAATTGGAACTGGCCTGAATGATGTCCTTGCCAGGCTTGGGGCTTTTGGCCGTGGTCATCGGCTCGAAATTGGGATCGAAAAGCGACGGGCGGAGATCGTCCAACTCTTTTTCGAGTTGGGCTTGCGTGGCGATCGGAGGCAAGTCGGCGTACGCGGTCTTCATGGCGCCATTTTTTTGTGCGGTAAGAGCGGCAGTTTTCAGTTCGTCGAAAGTGAAGGCGGGGAGGAATTTCTGCGAGGTTTCGTCGTTGTGGTTGCCGCGATTGGCCCAAAACAGTTCGGTAAAGTCCGTGATGCGAGTCATCGTCTGTGGATCTATTCCCGTAGGGTGAGCGACGATTTCCTCGAGCAATCGCTTCTGGCGCAAGCCGAAACGCGAAACTTGGTCATAAATGATCGGGTCGATGGCAATGGAGGCCTGCGAGAGCCAATAGGCGAGCGCCTGTTGTTGGGGCGTCAGGGAATGGAAGCTGTCGGCTCGGACGATGAGGAAGCCAGTGTCGCCGACGCGGGCGATGAGGGGGCTCTTCTCGGCTTTCTTCGGCGCCGGGAGTTCGTCCTGGGCGGAAACAGGCACGGCAACAGCACGAATCAGAAAAGCAAACAAGAGGACAAGCGCGGCTTTGGTTTTCATATGGCTCCGGATTGTACCGTATGTAGACGGCTGGGGCACTGAATGGGCTGCTATCTAATTTGACTGCCGACACGGCCCGCAGTACTCTCACGCAAAACTACTTGCCCACCGTGAGCTGCGTCTGACACAGGCCTGTCAGAGGAGGAGCCACGTGAAAAGAACCTTCGGCATATTGATCGGCATGGTCGCCGTCGTTGCGGTGAATTCGGCCCGCGCGCATCACTCGCACGCGATGTTCGATTCTCAAAAACAAGTGACGCTCGTCGGCACCGTGAAGGAATTCCAATGGAACAATCCGCATTGCTGGATCCAATTGCTCGTGCCGGATCCCAATGACCCGAAAGCCCCGCCTGCCGAATGGGGACTCGAGATGGGAGCGCCGCTAGAACTTTTTCGCCACGGTTGGAGGCCTGCAAGCGTGAAGCCGGGGGACAAGATCACCGTGGTCATCTATCCGCTGCGGGATGGCCGAACCGGCGGCGAGATTGTCTACGCGATCGGCCCTGACGGAAAACCAATCGGAAGGGTGCCGGACAACGTTCAAAGCAATACAGCAGCGGGAGGGCGATGATGTCTCGGCAAACGATCGTGGCTGTCGCCCTGCTGGCTTGCTGCCTGTGGGCCGCAAGGGGACAAGAATCTTCTCAAGAACGTAACAGGGCGTTCGCCAAGCTGCCGGACTGGTCGGGACTGTGGCAGTTCGACATGTTTGCCGACGAATTGGACGGACAACAATTGGGCGCCGACGGATTGCGACTAGGTAAAGCATACGCAGCCGCGCTGCAACCATCGTACACACCCGCCTGGCAACCCAAAGCCGACCAATTCCAAAAGATGCTCGAAGCCGCGTATGCGCCCAACCCGAGTCCGCGCGGAGGGAGTGGTGGGTGCAACGCCGTGCCTGGATTTCCCGCCACGACGTGGCCGGGGTACTACGAGTGGCGTGTCACACCCGAGGAAGCCACGCTCATCAGCAGCCTTGGTTCGGTGCGGCATATCTATACGGATGGTCGCTCGCATCCGCCCCAGGACGAACTATGGCCCACGAAGCAGGGCGATTCAGTCGGGCGCTGGGATGGCGATACGCTGGTGATCGATACGGTGTCACTGAAGCCGCCGCGCATCGTTCTGGCGTCAGGGGAGCAACTGGTTGCGGCTGTGGGACCGTTCAGCAGCGAGTTTCACTCTATCGAGCGTGTTCGCATGGTGAATCGCGATGAAATGCAGATTCAGTTCACGATGGATGATCCGGTGGCTCTGGCGAAGCCCATGACGGTGACGCTTACCTGGGTGCGCGTCAAAGACCTGAATCGAATGGAAGAGAACGAGCAGGAATGCGGCCCTGGAGACGACCGAAATCCTGTGGTCAATGGCCATCTTGAGACCGTCATCAAGCCAGCGGAACCGAACGAACCACCCCACTGATGCCTCAGTGCAAGTGAACCGTTCCGGGGTAAAATAGCGGCATCTCCGCGCTGTGGAAATGCAACGCCAGCATTCAATTGCATCGAGGGGAGTGTCCATGAAAACGATCCGTGTGCTCAGCGGTGTTCTGTTATTGCTTGCGTCGACCATACCGGCGCGCGCCGATTTTCAATATACGGAAACGTCTCAAGTTACCGGCGGCTCGCTGCTGAAGATGATGAGGGTGGCATCCATGTTCGCGCGGGGAGATGCAAAACGGCAGGAGCAGCAAGCTCTGCAGCCGCAGAGCACGACGCGGTACGTCAAGAGCGATAAGCTGCGCATCGATAATCCCGACGGAACGACGGAGATCATCGATCTGGCAGGTAGGCGCGTGATCTCCATCAACCAAAATACCAAAACGTATGCGGTGGCGACGTTCGAGCAGATTCAAGCCGCCATGCAGCAGGCGCAACAACAAGCACAGCAGCAGATGCAGCAACAGAATCCGCAAGAGAAACAGGATCTGCAAAATACGCAACTGAAGATCACGCCGACAGTTCACGTCACGCCGGGCACAAGCAGCCGCGTGATTTTGGGCCAGACGACCAACGAGACAAAGGTGCAGATGGATCTGGCGATGCAGGCCGTCTCTACCGCCCCAAACGCCCAGCCGGCGAGCCAGCAAAACTCCGGCACGGCTACGTACTCGATGTACATGGATACGTTCGTGGCGCCGAGCGTGAGCGGGTATCAGGAATTCGCAGATTTCTACCGCAAAATGGCGCAAGACGGGAATTGGATGAAGTTGCCGGCGATGAACGTTCAGATCGATCCGCGGATGGCGCAGGGAATGTCCGAGCTGCAGAAGAATTCGGATGCGCTGAAGGGATTCCCGATGCTGTCGTATGTGAGCATGGCCTTGGCCGCGAGCCCCGATGCGCAAACGGCTTCACAGAGCAGCGCGCAAAATCCGCAGTCGAATTCCTCGACGAAGGACTCGAACAACTCGTCGGACGATACGGTTCCGACCAGCTCCTCGGCGGCGGTGATGAAAGGACTCGGGGGCTTATTCGGCCACAAGAAACAACAGCAAGACAACTCATCGAATTCGAACCAGACCGGCAACCTGTCACCAAATCCGAACCCGGTTCCGAACGCGCTAATGGAAATGACCACGCAAGTGACTTCGTACTCGACGAATTCGCTGGATGCGGGTCTGTTCGACGTGCCAGCGGGCTACACGCAGATCCAAGAAGATCCCTCGATGGTACTCGCTGGAAGATCGACGCAACAGCAAGCGACGCAGAAGTAAATTGGGGGCGGGCAGGCGGCCCGCAGACCGCCTGCCTCTTACTACGCGCTACGGGGAAGCTTCCGCAAATCAAAGCTGCTCAGGCCGAAGCACGCACGCCGAGGCAGTTCAAGCTGCCTTGGACGGGCCGGTGAAGCGATGGCGCCATCTGCCTAACGTGACGTTCAGCGGGTGGCCCCGGTGCAGGAACGAGAGCACCGGGTCGCGGCGTGTGCCGATTTTCTCCAGGGCCCGACGGATTCGAAAATCGCGGCCTGCTGAAACAAGCCCTTTTTCGAGCACGGCGATGGCTTCCTGCGGCCGGCCCGAGCGCTGATACACCTCTGCTAAATTCAGATATAGCTGGGCGTGATTGTGCCGCATGCCGAGGGCTTCCTGACAGAGCGACTCGCCGTCCGCAAAGCGTTTCTCGGCTAAAGCGGCGAGCAGGCCAGTGTAAGAAAGATAGAACGGGTTTTTCGGGGCAGCGCCGAGAGCGCGCCGGGCGTGAAGCAGGGCGTCTTCGGGGTGACCGTCTCGGAGCTGCTTGAGGCATTCCTTAAAGTCCTCCATGCCGGCGTCAACCGGGGAGGTAGCACCAATCCAGTGGGACATGGCTTCCTTTCCTTTTCCTTGCCCCGAAGGTTTGGCTGTCGGGGGCGGGTGAACAGAATTTAGCGATGGGGGCTTGCACCGCGATATAGATCGACGGACCAGATTTTGTGCTGGTACCCGCCCTGTACGGACTGACAGGCAAAAAAGTGTCCATGCAAGGATTCGTGCTGTTTAGCGCGCGAGATCGGAGGCAAAGACGAGACGGATTTGGTGCGCTTGCAAGCGGGGGATGCCCTCGGCGAGAGCTGCAATCGTTTCCTTGCGGGGATGGCCAATGGCGATAGCTGAGCCGTCGCGCATGGCGTCGCGGGCGGCGAGTTCGATCTGGTTCCCGATGTAGGCGCGGGCAGGATTATCGTCGAGAAAGACTTTGCGCGAGGCCGCAGGGACACCGGAGCGTTCAGCGACCTCATAGGCGACGGTGCCTGCACTCGTACGGCTGTCGATGAAGAAGAGGCCGCGCCTGCGAAGCGCGGACATCAGCTCAGTCATCAGGGCGGAATCGGCGGTGGCGCGTGAACCTTCATGATTGTTGACGCCAGCGGCTTGCGGGACGGTGGCGAGCATGCCCGAGAGCGTTGTTTCCACCTGGGCTTGAGACATGCCGGGGCGCAGCTCGATGCTTTCAGACTTGGCGCGAGGGTCTTGGGATTCCATCGGGAGATGGAGAAGCACCTGGTCGCCGCGGCGCGCGGCGTCTTCGGCTATTTCGGTCGAATAGCGCAGGTGCGGAAGTATGGAAACGGTGAGCGGGAAAGGCAGGGCGAGGACGGCTTTGGCGGCCGCCAGGTCCTCGCCGAGGTCGTCAATGATGATCGCGAGCCGCGGAGGGCCTGACGCTGGAACAGCGAAACGAGATGCGGAGTGAGGGCCAGATTCGATCGTAAGGTAGACGGAGTGAGTGCGTTCACCCCGATAGAAAAAGTCGTAGCGAACGCCAGAAGGGCTTGAGTTTTCTGCGGCGATTAGGCCCTGACGGCGGGCGACCTCCAACAGGGCTTGCCTCAGCGCAGGTTCGAATGAAGAGTCAACCAGTGGAAGCGATATGTAGATATCGTCGGCTGGCAGCCCCCCTGACGCGGCGGCAGCGGCCGGCCGAGTCTCGGTACTTACGCCAATCTTCGCGCGCTGGGCGGTAGCGCGACTGGCGGCGCTGATGATGTCGCTGGTGATGGCGAGCTGCGCCTTGCGAGTGATGTGTTTCGAGGCGCAGCCTTGGAGGAAAAGGCCCGCAGCGAATAAAAGGAAAAGGGAGAGCTGGAACGGTCCTAGCTGAAAATAGGGTCCTCGACTGCGGAAAAGACGAGCGCGAGAAGCTTTCACCCGCGCCTAGGCGGCCTTTGGCAGGGCAGCCGCGCCGTTAAGGATCTCTATCGCGCGCTTGACGACGGGATCCTCGGGCGAGCTCGACGGGGCAGGCACGTTCTGATTGAGTTGCGCGACGTCATCCGCGATGGTCTGAACTTCGCTGGTGGGCTCGACGCCGTCGATGGGGATTTCCTTGCCCTTTGGCGTGTAGTAGTTCGCGACTGTGAGGACGAGCGCGGCGCCGTCGTCAAGCTGAATCAACTTTTGTTCGGAGGCGACGCCGTAGGTACGGTCGCCAACGCTCTCGCCACGATGGTTGTCGGCAATTGCGCCAGCGACGATTTCAGCAGGGCCGGCGGTTTCGTTGCCAATCAAGACGCTGACGGGCTGAGTCCAGACTACCTTGGACGGATCGGCGGAAGAAACCACAGGAGACACCGTCTGGCCCTTCAGGGTTGTAATCGTGCCGGATGGAAGAAAGAGCTGTGCGGTCGAGATACCTTCCTGATCAACGCCGCTGGCGCAGCCTCGCAGGTCGAGGATCAGTTTCTGCGCGCCCTGCTGTTTGAATTGCAGCAGCTTTTCGCGAATTTGGTCGGTCATACCGGTGCTGAATTCGGAAACGCGTAGGTAGGCGATGTTGCCAAGGAGCTTGTCTTCAACCAGTTTGGCGGCGGGCATCTTGGCGAGCGTGATGGTGACGTCTTGCGGTTCCGTCTTGCCACGGCGGATGACGGAGAGTTTCACGGTGGTGCCAGGAGCGCCACTGAGCAATGTTTGCGCCTGATCGACTGACATTTGGCCGGTGGTGAAATCGGCGATTTTTTCGATCAGGTCCCCGAGTTCAAGGCCGGCTTTCTGGCCGGGACTGTCCGGCAGAGCCGTAATCACGCTGATGTATCCGAATCGCTTGGTGAGCGCCAAGCCAGCGCCGGCTTCGCCCGGCTTCGAACTGCGTTCCTTGTAGTCCGCGTATTCGAGGGGGCTCATGTAGCCGGACTGGGGGTCGAGCGAATCGAGCAGGCCGTGCAGGGCGCCGGCGGTGACTTTGTGGAGGTTGGGGTCGTCGACGTAGTCGCGCTGGATGTGGTCGAGGACTTCGCTGTAAACCGTGAGCGCGCGGAAGGTTTTGTCGTCCGAGGAGCGCCCAAGGACGTAGCCCGCAGTGACGTAAATGAATACCATCACGGAGAGCGCAATCACGATCTTGCGTAGCGTTGAAGTCATGCCCATTTCCTGTTCCACCTTTTCCGAGGCGCGCCCCTGCGGCTAGGAGCAAAACCCAATTATAACATCGGGGCGCCCAATTGCTCGATTTTGAGATGCATGAGGATTTCGCAGGGTCAACTAGAGCGACGAATATCCGGGAGCTGCAAGAGGCGAATAGCGGTCAATCGTTGAAAATCGGGAGGCAAAGCGGCGGCTCGACATGGAAATCGAGACCGGCGATCTCCTTGAGGGCGCGATTCAAGATGGCGCTGTCGCAGGATTCAACGGTCATAACGAAAGGAAGCGCGGAGGGCGGGAAGTCCGGCTTTTGCAGCAAGGCGTCGATGCTGATGTCGTATCGCGCAAGAATCGTGGCGAGCGCGGCGACAATGCCGGGCCGGTCCCTGACCACGAATCGAAGATAATGAGGAACCGTGAAATCGCCGCTCACGGATGCAGGCTTTTCTGTCGCGCCGGGCAAAGAATCAGGGGGCGCGCCTGCGGTTCGCGCGATCGAATAGAGATCGGAGACGACCGCGACAGCAGTGGGATCTCCTCCCGCGCCATATCCGGAAAGGATGACACGACCGCCGAACTTGCCTGTCGCGGTAACGATGTTTTGGTTTCCCTGGGTATGAGCCATCAAGGACGCGGATGGAATCAATGCGGGCTGAACTGCGGCGGTGAGGACGACGCCCTCCACCGAGTGATCGGGCATGGTCCGCTGCGCGAGTGAAATCTGGCGAATGGCGCAGGAGACTTCGCGCGCGTACATGAAGTCGACCGCCTGGATCAAGGCGATCGAGCGACAAGGAATCTGTTCCGCGCGGACACGCAGCCCCAGCCCCGCTTGCGTGAGAATCACGAGTTTGGCGCGGGCGTCGATGCCGTCGACGTCAGCGTTAGGATCGGCTTCCGCATAACCGAACTGCTGAGCCTCTTTCAGCGCAGCGTCAAATGTTGCGCCGCTCGATTCCATCCTTGTGAGGATGAAATTGCAGGTGCCGTTGAGGATGCCTTCAATCTTGTAAAGACGATCGCCTGCGAGTCCTTCCTGGATGCCGATGATGGCGGGTATGCCACCGGCGACCGAGGCACCAAATTCGAGGCGGCGGCCCATCTTTCGGGCCAAGTCCACCAATTCGGGTCCCGATTCCGAGATGAGCAGCTTGTTTGCGGTAACAACGGACTTTCCGGCGCGCAGAGCGCGCCGCACAAATTCGACGGCAGGATCGAGCCCGCCGATGAGCTCGACGACAACGTCGACATCGGATCGAAGCAAAGTTTGGATGCTCTCGGTCCAAACGATGTCGGCCGGCAACGAGTCGGTTTTCTTGTTCTTGATGTTGCGATTGTAGATGTACGTGAGCCGCAGGGGACCATCTCTGCGCTCGCACAGAATTTTCGCAACCGAACGGCCCACGGTTCCGAAACCGATGAGACCGACTTTCAGCGCGCCAGCTGAACCAGCGGCGCGAACACTCTCAGCCCCTGATTTTGATACGGAAGACCTTTTCGAAGGCGAGCGCTTCTTACCGGCCGCCTTGCTGGACTTAGCAGATTGCGGTTGCGCAGCCATTCTTATCCCCTGCGGTCGTTCGAGAGCTGCTGCCGACAGCGCGATTTCCCAATTGTGTGGATTAAGGATTCTCTAAGAGACGCGGCGGAGTGTCCAGAAAAGAATACTGCGGCTCGGATGCAAAGAGTCGCGAAGCCCCGGGGATGAGGCTAGGCGAACCGACGGTACGGTTATTCCTCGGCGAATTCCACGCTGCGGACCTTCGACAACGTTCCGGACATATCGTAAGCCTGCATGTCTAGACGGTAAGAGCCGGACGGCAGCTTCTGAATCGGCAGGTTGAGGGCAAGAGGAACCACTGGGTTCCCCTTTTCCACGAAGCTCGTGGCATCGACTGCTTCCGTCGGAATCACCTCGTGGCCTGTTTTCGCATCCACCACACGAAAGGCGATGCGGACTGCGGGAGGATTTGGACCGGCGAGCGAGGGGTCGTAGACCTGCGCGTAAAGAGCGACCACATCGGCCTTCTTGAATCGATTGCTGCCCGAAGGCACCAGTTGATAGTTGCCGACAACGAGCGGCGTCTGGTCCTGCAGCAGCGCCGCCGTCACACCGGCGCCCAAGCCCTGGGCCTGCTCGATTTGGTTGCTGAGTGCGAGTCCGCTGAGACTAAACGTCTTTCCATTGTAGGGATCGATGTCGAGGGCCGCTTCATATTTCCCGAAGTTCTGCCCTCCGGCGGACAGGACTACGTCCAGGCGATACTTCCCAGGCGCCACGTCAAATTGATTCTGGTAACGCATGGGCGATTGCATGAATTGTTTCCAGACGTCTTTTTCGAAATCGAGCGTGATTTGATCGCTGAAGCGGGCGCCGACGGAACCATCCGCGCGGTAAGCGATGCCGAGAATGTTCACGTCCGCGTGATACTTGCCTTTTTCCTTGTCGAAATCGACCGAGGACGAGGGAATTTCAAGCGAAACGTTAACGCGAGCCTCGTTCGGCGACGTGTAAAAGAAGGGCGCTTCCATCGAGCCGTTCGTGGCGGTTGCCGAATTGCCACTCGCGCGCGCTTCGAGATCCTTTTCAATTGGTTTGCCCGCCAGCATGTCGGAGGGCTTGGCTGTGCAATATCCGGTGCGAGCGCGAACCTTCAGGCTGTGTTCGACTTTCACCTTTAGCGTGTGGCACGAGCCGTCCGCAACGTCGAGCGGACTATAGCCGAGGAAGTAGTATTCGTTTTGTTCGTTGGCGATTTTCACCAGGCCACCGAGCAGATCGTTGTCATTGAGAATCGGAAAGCCGCCCGTTCCGTCCGCAAGCGCGTACAGAACAGACTGGTTCCCCGCGCCACTATCCGGGAGCTGGGGGACGATCGCCTGTGGCGGTACGGTGCCCGGCGGATAACCATAGCCGTAGGGCAGAGGCGTGTACCCAGCACCGCCACTGCCCGATCTCGGCGCACCCGGCGAGCCGGGCGAAGGTGCCGGGCCGGAACCACCACCGGGTTTGCCACCTCCTCCACTGGGAGGTGAGCCTCCGCCACCGATAGGGGCTCCTCCTCCCGGCCTTCCGCCACCACCCCCGACTGGCCCTCCGCCACCTCCGTGTTGCGGTTCCGCGGCGGGATCCGGCAATCGATAGGCCGCCAGCACAAGCTTCGGACGAACGCCAACTGACTCGGGCACTGTGGCGGCTCGTGCGACGAGCCGATTCGTCTCGTGGGTGTCCGGCAACAGCATTGCTCCGGGACCGGCCGGGGCGGGAGCCGGCGCGATCAGGCCGCGAACATCCATTGGATAAATGGCGACGTTCGCCTTGTTGCACTCAGAAATCGTGGCAGTCAATTCCGCGTCGGCTTCAGGCGTCAGAGGAAATCCCGAGGTGAATAGAATCACGCTCTTGCGGCCGGGTACATTGGCCAGATTTTTTGCGAGACTACGGATCCCGAGAAGAAGTGTGTAAACGCCAAAGTCGTTCTGGCTGTCGAAAAGACTGGGACCAAGAGGCGTATTCGTCATGCTGGTCTGAGTCGGAGAGCTCAGGTCTGAATCCGACGAGTTCGGAGAGACAGCGGACGTCTGGGCGTATTGGGTCGCCTTTCTGAGTTTGACCGCATCGGCGGAAAAATTTTGCAGAATGCGCAGCGTCCCGGTGAAATCAACCACGGCCATCACGCGATCGGGACCGGCATTTGCATCGATGAATTTCACGGCCGCCTGTCGAGCACGAACTTGGTCGCCTGTATCCATCGTCGAGTCGTCGAAGAATAAGACCATGTAATGGCGGTCGGCGGCGCCCGCACTTGCCTCCGCCCGGCCGGTCGTAAAATTAATGATCTTTTGTTCCTTATCGTTGTCGAAGACGTGGAAGTCGGACGCGGTGAGGTCGTGGACGTAATTGCCTTTCTTATCCGTGACAATTACGTCGACGCGCACGATGCGAGCCTCGCTGCGCAGCGTGGGAGTGCCGGTGTTGGAGTCCTGGCTGGGTGTAGCGCTTACGGGATTCGGCGAGGAAGTTGTTGCCGCAGTTGGCGCGTTCGGTGAATTTCCCGCCGGAGATTGTTGTGAGTAAGCGAGTCCCGCGGCGAAGCAAATCACGGCAACCACCTGCGCAATTTTTCGAACTCGCATAACACACCTCTCGAACGCAGCTAGTACGGTATTTCCACAGCCCCATTTTCAGATGAGAGCACCGCAGCCTGTGAGTCACGCACCACGAGACGGACGGCGTAATCTCCCGGTTTCACGTCGAAGTTGGTGCGAACGGTCATGCCCGTGCGGCTAAGTTGCTCGAGCGTCTGGTCTCGCAGTTTCATCTGGACCGTTTTTTGCATGCCGGTGATGAAATTCCCGTTCCGATCGAACAGCGCGGTGACGATGGTCAGGTCGTCCAGATTGCGGCCGTCGGCCTTGCTGAAGCGCATGTGCTCGATATCGACATGGGCGAGCACTGCAAGCTTCGCGTCCATCGCGTCGGTTTTGTAGAACTGCGTCTGCAGGGTGATTGGAATCCCGTGCTCCACTTCCTGCGAAAAGATGGCGTCTTCGATGTCCTGCCTCGCGGCGTCTTCGGGCGTCGCGCCGTGCTTCGGCGCGTAAAATCCTTTTCGCGCCTGGATGGTGAATTTCCCTTTCGGAACGAGAGTCACCTTCAAGGAATGAAAACGGCCGTCGTATTTCAGGTCGGATGGACTGAATGCAAGCAGGTAGTAAGCCTCCGGAGGTGAGGCTATTTGGTTCAGGCCGGCTTCAAGATCATTGTTGTTCTCAAAATTCGAACCGCCGGTGTCGTCGGCCAAATCCATCAGGACTTGCATCTGTTTCTGCTCGCCAGTAAGGCGAAAGAACGTTCGAAAGCCGGCATTTTGCGGATTGATGTTACTGAGCGGGCGGCTGATATCGCCGCTTCCAAGTTCAGGTGTGTACAGGCCGCGGGCGTCCAACGTGTCGATGAAGATGTTCTGGCGAATCGCATTATCGACGATTTCATAGAACTCGTACTCGTGCGTGGGATAGATGAAACCCGGCGAAAGCAACACGATGCTTCGCTGACCGGGCAGAGTGGACATCCGCTGGATCACTTCGCGCAGCCGGCGAAAATCGTTTTCCGTTTGCTGATCGCCGAGCTCGAAGATGCGGCGCGCCTCATTCTCCGCGACAGTCTGCGCACGCTGCGGCAGAGACGGGTCGGGCGCTCCGACAGTATCGGATGCGCTCTCGAGGCATGAAATTGCGTCCTGGGTGGCGACGGCGAGCGCTTGATCGTCATGAGTGTTGACAATTTCATCGGCCTCGTAGAATTCCATCGGCGGGCAATCTTCGGGCGTTGGCTCCAGGGAACCGATCGTCTGCGGCAGCAGCGCGGCAAGCGAGGAATGGAGTTTGTTGCGGTCGTCCGTAAAATCAGACTGATTCAGCCCAGACGTCGTAAAGATCGCGACGCGGTCCGTGGGCGCGACCGATTTATCGATGTACCGGCTGGCTGCATTTCGAACCTGCATCAGATCTTGGAGACTGAGGCGAATGTCGTCGAACAGGAGCACGACAAATCGCGACGGCGGCGCAAATGGCGCGGCTGCCTGGGAAGCATTTTCGCTGGGCGGAGTGACATTCGGGCCCACTACCTGCCGTGATAGTTCGGCCAGAGTCTCGAGGCTGAAGTTGGCGATATCCTGAGGCTTGCCATCTTCGAAGAGACGAAAATCCTCGCGGTGGAGATTGGCAACAGCCTGCCCGTTCTGATCGCGCACGACCACCCGAACCGGGACAACGGTAACTTGTGTTCTTAGCGCAACCGGGCTGTCGTGCATGTTGAGTTCGGGAGCGCTTGTAGTTGTCTGCTGCCCGGCTGCGGGAGGGCTGGCTGCAGGCGTTTGATTCGGTGTTTGTGTGCCTTGCGCGCGAAGCGTATGGAATATTGGGCTGACGCCGATCAAGCCGATGCCAGCGAGAATGCTCGCCAAAATCCGAGGAGGGATCGCGGTTGAGGCCGACATTTTGGGGTCCCCTGGGAAGGCTTCGGTTCACCCAGCCGAGGCTTACCCATCCAACACTGGTGCGGAAGTCTACATCCAAGCCGGGCGGCCATCAATTTATCTTTTGCCGCGGACGGTGTGGCGTCCCGCGGCCTGGTTTCTGCGTTACATGCGTGCACATTCCTGACGTACCACAAGCATAGGTCATTGCGAGGAGTCCGGAACGGCCCGAGAGTCAGCAAATTTTCTTGACGGGCGCGCGAGGCTTGTGTACCGTCCAGCGCAATCCGGCCGCCGGGCCGGAAACAGGGGCGTTCTAAGAAAGACGAAGTAAGCGAGCCGCTATTTGCGCGGATCGGAGGAGCCGTGGAGCGTCCGACAGGTGTGACGATTCTGGCAGTGCTGGGATTTCTCGGTGCGGCTTTTGCGCTGATGGGCGGAATGACGATCTTTGCGGGCGGCGCGATGGTCTCGAGAATGTCAGGCACTCCGCTGGGGATGATGGCGGGTGTGGGCGGAGCGATGATTGCGACGGCCTTCCTGATATTTGCCGTCTTCTACATCATCATCAGCGTCGGGCTCTTGAAGCTGCAAAACTGGGCGCGGATCATTTTGATCGTGCTGGTGATTTTGGGGCTAGCGTCGTCGGCTTTCGGGCTGCTGGGCGCGGTAGCTCATTTCCACATGTTCTTGTTTTTCTGGCGAGCGATTTTCGCGGCGATTCAGGTGTGGATCCTGGTTTATCTTTTCCAGCCGAACGTGAAGACGGCGTTTGGAACCACTGGATTCTAGATTTCTAGCGAGTGAGCGTCGCGAAATCGACAGGCTTTAGCCTGCGAGCGGCCAGAACAAATCTGTCTTCCAATCCTTCGGATCGGGATAGTCTGCGGGATCGGTGACGTAAACTTCCCAGGGCGCTCCCTTTGCGGTCACCCGGTGCTCCTCGATCCATTGCTGAATTGCAGCGTGTGCGCCGCCCAGTCCATCATAAGGCCCGGTGTGCGTCATGGTTGCGACGAAACCGCCCGGTAAAGTGTCTTCTTTAATCGCGTGACTGCCCGCGGAAATCTTCTCACCTGTGCGACTGCTTAGCGCGGTCACAGGCATGCCAGCCTCGATTGTCCATAATCCTGGTCCCCACTCGAGATATCGGGTGAACGGCTGACCAGCGAGAGCCAGTCCCGTTCGCTGCGCGTACATGACCACGTGTGGCAGGGTTTCGCCCAGCGTTTTCGCGAGGTCGGACGGCTTGATGCGCCGCTCGATGACCAGCACCGGCTGCGGCGAAATCTGCTTTCTTACGATTGCAGGCGTCATCTGGGTCCTCCGCAAATCCTGCGTGTCGCTGATGTGATAGAGACCGATGCAGGGACTGACTTGAGCGATAAGCGTGGCGTGATTTTCTGCTGCGCCGGCACTAACGCTGGGGCGGAATCCGCGAGCGCGATAGGCGCTCGGCGCCATTCCGAAATTTCTTCGAAACGCGCGTATGAAGGATTCGTGAGATTGGAATCCGCAGGAGAGAGCCACGTCGAGAATGGAATCGCCGGTGATGAGCAGCATCACCGCTGCGCGCGCCAGACGCAGGCGTGAAGTGAGTTTCTTTGGCGTTTCACCGGCCGCTGACGAAAAAATGCGCTGGAGGTGAAAGGGCGACAGCCTTGCCTTTTTGGCTAGCGCCGTTAACGAGAGGTCTTCGTCAAGATGCGCGGCAGCGTGCGCTAGTACGGGCTGGATCTTCTTGAATGGCGCTCTCGTGCGCCGGTGCGTTTGCAAGCGTTTTACTGTCACGATTGAGTTTGGCGGAGAAATTCGCGGCACTATGCGGCTCCGGCGCTCGATAGTTGTTGCTGCCCGGAGTTCTTTTTCGCGTGCCTCGCGCGAAGCGCGCCTCCCAACCAGGTAGCGGGGATCGTGAATAGCAGCGCGCCGATCCAGTTCCGCAGTGGCGCTTCCTTGCCGATCGACAGCATCGCCCAGACCGTAAGCACCTCCTGCACGATTCCCATGATAACTGCATGAAGCACGGGCGAGCGCCGCGCGATCCACGCCGTTACGTATCCCCCGGCGGCCACGCATATGATGGTGTAGGCCAACGAGATCAAACTTGCCACCAAATTGTGGCTGATCGCCGCGCGGTTTGGGAGCGCTTGCGGAAACAGCCACATCATCAGCGGATCGGCGACCGCCTCGATCGCAAATGAAGTGACGGTCAGCGTGGCTATTCCTGCGAGAATCGCCAAACTGCTGCGGATCATGGCGTCGGAGTCTATCGGAGTGTGCCAGGCGTGTCTTGACATTTCTTGCGGTGCTCGCTTGAGCAGCGGATGCAAGGACACTTTGCTGCGTTTTTCAACCACTTGAAGGTTTCTTGACCCTTCCGCAAGCGTCGCATACACTATCAGTTTCGCTCAGGGCCGCAGCGTTCCTTAGTGCGCGCGGAGAAGCCGCAAGAGGCGCCGACTAGAATCTCAGTTCGTTGGGGCGAGTCGGTGGCGCGTAGGACGAACCGAAACGCCAGTCGACTTAGGCTGAATCCAGACACAATCTCAGAGGAGACACATCGTTGCCGAAACGTACGTTTCAACCGCATGTGCGCCGTCGTCACAAAAAACATGGCTTCCGCTCACGCATGAAGAGCGCCGGTGGACGAAAAGTTCTCGCAGAACGACGCAGGAAAGGACGCCACAGTCTCACGCGCGTCTAATACACAGCCGCTCACCTTCCCAAGGTCTTGCCGCCTTGTGAGGCGCGCCGAATATGACGCGGTGTATAGGCAGGGGCGGCGCAAATTGGCCCGTGAATTCACGGTTTTTCTTCGACCTAATGGCCTCGATCTTAGCCGGTTCGGCTGGAGCGTGAAGAAGGCGCTGGGGACGGCCGTCCGGCGCAACCGCATCCGGCGCCGGGTCCGCGAAATCATAAGGTTGCACCTGAAGGAGATTTCTCCGGGATGGGATATTGTGATTCATCCGCGCGGATCGGCAGCAACGGCGGACTTTTTGCAGTTGAGGGACGACCTGTTGCGGACCCTGCCTCTCGAGAAAACTTCAGCGGGTCCCCGCGCGTAGATACAGGTATGGGCGAGAAAAACGTCGATCTAGGGCCTGGCACGTCGCGGGCTGGCGACCAATCGCTCGGCGTTTGGGTTCTGCTTTTTCTGATTCGCTTCTACATTACGTTTCTTTCGCCATTCTTTGGGGGTTCCTGCAAGTTTTACCCGTCCTGCTCAAATTACGCTTTGGAAGCGGTCACGATACACGGGGCGTGGCGCGGATCGGCGCTCGCGGTGAAGCGCCTCTTGCATTGCCGGCCGTTCACGAAGGGAGGGTTCGATCCGGTGCCCGATCCAAACTCGGCACGCAGCGTTTCGAATCCGGAAGACGTCGCGTTCGCAATCCATGACGCGACGACGGTTGGCTGCCTCGGAAAGCCGTTCGCAGCCGTGATTCGCCGCCAATTCCCGCGCGTCCGCAGCAAGGAGGAAACGGCTCGGTGAAGGAGGAGATGACGGACCAGACGCGGATGATCATTTTTGTGGCGCTTTTGATCGCCGTCCTGATGATCTGGTCGCATTTTTTTTCTCCTCCACCGCCAAAACCCGGAGAAAATGCGCCTGCGACTTCTTCTTCCACGCAAACCGCAGGAACCAACGCCGCTTCGTCGACCGAAAGCTCGCCGCAAACTTCGCCGTCTGCGGCTAAATCCACGGCCGGTCACCCAGCGAATATTGCTGTAGTTGCAGCGTCAGCTGAGAAAATCGTCGCCATAGATAGTCCGCTTTATCGTGTGGAATTTTCCAACCGAGGCGCCGTGGTTCGTAGCTGGCGCCTCAAAGAATATCTCGACGAAGAAAAGCCTCCGCGCCCGCTCGATCTTGTGAATTCGCAGGCTGCGCCACAGCTGGGCTGGCCTTTTTCGCTGGTGCTTTCCGATCAACAGCTGGAAGCGCAAGCCAATTCCGCGCTTTACGACGTCACTCCCGACTCGTCTGACCTGAAGGCTCCGGCCGAGGTTACGTTTCACTGGAGCAATGGACATCTCGACATCACCAAGAAGCTGAGCTTCACGCCGAGCTACCAGATGACCGCCGACGTTTCCGCGACACTCGACGGTCAGCCGTTGCCGGTCGCGGTCGCGTGGCGCGGCGGATTTGGCGACAAGGCCGTGTACCGCGCTGCGCAACTGGTGAACGTCTTCTACAAGGCCGACGATAAGTTGAATCTCCTTGCCTACAAGAAGCTCGGAGTTTCGGGGAACCAAAGCCAGCCATTACAGCAGGGCGGTCCCATGGAGTTTGCCGGCATCGAGGATCAATTCTTCACCGCGACGTTCATTCCCAATGGCACTGACCTGTCGCTCTGGCACTGGATGCAGAATTACACCGCAAGCGGCGGCAACGAGCCGACAGCTGAGATGGCGGCTGGCGTGGCGACCGCAGGGCCGCTGCGAGCGCGATTGTATGTGGGGCCAAAAGATCTCGCCCTGCTGACCAAAGTGCATCCATCGCTAGAAGAGCTGATTAATTTCGGATGGACCGGCATCATCGCCAAGCCGATGCTGTTTGCCCTGCAATGGTTGAACAAGTACATCGGGAACTATGGCTGGTCGATTGTCGTCTTCACACTCCTCATCACCATGGCGCTGTTGCCAATTCGGATTTGGACCTTCCATTCGACGCGGAAGATGCAACTGGTGGCGCCGGAAGTCAAAGCCATTCAGGATCGCTACAAGAAGTATTCGATGAGCGATCCGCGCAAGCGAAAGATGAATGAAGAAGTGATGGCGGTGTATCAGCGCGAGGGTGTGAACCCGGCAGGAAGCTGCCTGCCGATGCTGGTGCAGATCCCGTTCCTGTGGGCGTTCTACCGCATGCTGGCCGGCGCCATCGAGCTGCGGCACGCGCCGTGGATCTGGTGGATTCACGATCTCTCGGCAAAGGATCCGTACTACATTGTGCCGATTCTGATGGTGATCACCACTTACCTGATGACGAAGATGACCCCGACGCCGGCGGCGGTTGATCCCTCGCAGCAAAAAATGATGCTTTTGATGCCGCTCTTCATGGGATTCATCTTTTTCAACCTGTCGAGCGGTCTGAACCTGTACTATTTCACCAGCAATCTTGTGGGCGTGGTTCAGCAATGGTACCTGAATAGAACGCAACCGCTTCCCTCTCGAAGCAAGTTCAAAAAGAAGAATAAAGAATGAACCAGGAACGGACGTCCCCAGCCGGCCGGCCCAACAAGAGGCTTGCCAGAGATTTGCGGCCAGAACCCTTACTGGATCGAGAGCGCGCATCCGGCGAGCTGAAACGTTTTCTTGACTCGGCCTTGCGCGAAACGACTCTGGCGCTGACCTACGAGATCGTTTTGCAGGCAGGAGATGGGAGTTCAGCCTCTGGCGGCGACCTGGTGATCGCGTTCCAAGGGCCCGACCAGGATTCCCTGCTCGAGCGCAACGCCGAGCTTCTGCTTGCTCTGGAGCACCTGGCACACCGCTGGCTGCGGCTCGATCCGCGGCTGCATGATCGCGTCCGATTTGATTGCGGCGATTACCGCACCGCTCGGCTCGATGAACTGAAGCTCTCTGCGCGTGTGGCGGCGCAGCGTGTGCGCGAAACAGGCCAGCCGTTTCGCTTCAATCCGATGTCGCCGCGCGAACGGCGCATCATTCATCTCGAACTGACCGGGGCCGCCGGCGTCCGAACTGCAAGCGAAGGGTCGGGCGACCGTCGCCAGCTTGTGATTTATCCCGCCACTCCGAAAAAATAGCATTGTCGGCGAGTGCCGAATCAAATCTCCATCAGGTAGCCTTGTTTCCCCACGTTGAAGCACTGCGTTGTGCCGAGGGTTTCACTAAGCCCGGCGGTTTCGTGGATATGTCCGCAGAAGAGGAAGGCCGGCTGATTCGCCTGGACCCACTCACGTAGCGCCGGACTTCCCGCATGCTTGCCGGGAGCAAACTCGTCCAGTTTGGTATTCAGCGGGGGGAAATGGACCACCACGTACAATGGCTTGATTCCATGAAAACCTTCGAGAGCGTTGGCAATTTCTTCTTCCGAATATTCGCCGGGTGTGTTGAACGGAGTGATGTTGCTGTAGCCGAGGCCGGCCCAATTCGTCGTACCGCGCGTAGATTCGAGCCGCCGCAGTTGCCTATGGAAATCGATGAAACCAAATCTTTCGCAAAACGCCCGCGTGTCGTCGTGAGTTTCGTGATTTCCTGGCAAGACCCACAGCTTTTCTCCAAGCGGTTGCAGCAGCTCGGCGCAGCGCTCGAGCCCACGGCCGAACGTGGCAAGGTCGCCGACGCAAATGTACACGTCCGCGGGTTGCGCAACGATTCGGTCCAATGCCCGAAGATCGCCGTGAATGTCGCTGAAGAGCAAGATCTTCATGGCGCCCTCAATTGCGACTGGCCCTGGGATTCCGGATTGCCAGGATGCGGGACTCGCTGCATGTGCTGCCTCAACACGCCCCTTGTCAGCCAGCCCTTTGAAATAAGGTTTCCGGCCGCGTCGAATACGATCCGGTACGTGAAAGGCTGCGGCCCGCGCGGCCGCGTGTCCGTGAAGCGGTTTTCGCCGAGCTCGACGACGTGATCCTCGCCTTCCGGAAAACTCATAATCGAGGGGAAACGCGCAAATTGCCAATAGAGCTGCACGTCCGGGAGCTGAAAGGCTCGCGAAATATAGGGATCGGGCGGCGAATCGGGAGTGAAGCGGAAGACCGGCGGTCCCGCTTGCCGCAAGTCGAATTCGGATTCGTAAAGGCCATTCGGCGCGCGGATCGCACCGCCCCAATCAAGCCACGACGGCGGAACGGGCAGTGCGCCAATGCGTTGCACGGTAATGTGGTTCTGCTCGGCAAACGTTTCGGTTCGCTCGAATGCGATGTGATGCGCCACGCCGCAAGCGATCAGGTACGCGACCATGACGTATGTGCCCGCCTGGCACCAAGCCGTGCGGCTGATGCGCCGTCCCCATCCCCGCACTGCTGGCCCGAAAAACAGTACGGCGAAAACAGCCACCACCGCGACATCAACCGAGAAACGGAACGGATATCCGGCACCCTGCGCTGCCAGCCAAAAAAGAACCGCCGCAATCAAGAAACAAATCCACACCCAAACCGATCGCCTGCGGCTTTTCTCCGGAACTGAATAGATCCACGCAATCATCTGCGGCACGAGCAAGATGGAAGTAAAGGCAAAGTCGATGATGAAGAGCATGTCCCACGCCACACGCTCGCGCGAAATCGGATACCACATGCGCGTGCCGAACGACGTCATGCCGTCGAGAACGATATGGCTCGCGATTCCGATGCCGTAGCACAGACTTAGAATTCCCCACGACGGAGCTTCGATGCCGCGCCTGCGACAAACCCATCGCGTGAGCCACGCGAGCAGCATCGCGAAGAACGGCAGCGCCACGAACGAATGTGTAATCGCGCGATGATATTTGACGATCCCTAGCGGATCGCGCGAGGCAGCCTCCCAAAACACGTCGATGTCAGGAAAAACCGCGCCGAGCACAACAGAGAAGGTCGCCACTCGGCCATAGCGCTCGTGAAAATATCCCTTGCCGAGTAGCGCGCCCGTGATTCCGTGTGTTACCGGATCCATGAAGGATTCGAGGCAGCTAGAGTGTACACGATGATCAGTTCAGGCGACCTGGATGAGAGGAGAACGTTTGGGAACCACTTCGCCGATGACGCGAGCGTCGATTCCGTGCCGTTCAAATGCAGCTAGAGCCGCACTAACTGATTCAGGGCTGATTGCCGCCAGCAGGCCACCTGAGGTTTGCGGATCCTGCAACAGCGCGCGAAATTCTTCGGGAACTGTGGAATCGAAAACGGCGCAGCCTTCCAGAAATTCGCGGTTGTTGGCGAGGCCACCGGAAAAAAACCGTCCGCGCGCCGCTTCTATTGCGCCGGGCAGATACGCGACCCGCGTGTGGTCGATGCGCATCGAAATGCCACTGCCGATGGCCATTTCGCGCGCGTGACCCAACAGACCGAACCCCGTCACGTCCGTAACAGCATGAACCGATCGACGCCCATTGTTGCCGTTGCTGGCGGCATCATCGATTTCGTGCAGTGCGTCGGCCGCGTCACGATTCAGCCGCGTCATAGATTTCGTAGCGGCGTCAACCCATGCCGGCAAAGCTTTCTCCTGTTTGAGGGCGGTCGAGATCACGCCGGTACCAATGGCTTTGGTAAACACTAGAACATCGCCCGGCTGAGCTCCTACGTTCTTCCAGATTTTTCCCGGAGGAATGACACCGGTGACGGCGTAGCCGAATTTCGGTTCGTCGTCGCGAATCGAATGGCCTCCGACGACGGAGCAATTCGCTTCTGTCATTTTTTCGAGACCCCCGCGCAGGATCTGTTCGAGGATTTCCGGAGGGCGCGATGGGGGGAAAGCCACAATGGTCAACGCCGAAATCGGGCGTCCACCCATTGCGTAGACATCGCTCAGCGAATTCGCCGCGGCCACTTGGCCAAATAGGAACGGATCGTCGACGATCGGCGTAAAGAAATCCACGGTCTGGACGATGGCGAGATCGTCCGTGAGCCGATACACCGCCGCATCGTCGCTGGTCTCAAACCCGACGATCACGTTCGGGTCTTTCGTCAGCGGCAACCGCTTCAGTATCGCATCGAGAACGCTTGGGCTTAGCTTCGCGGCGCAGCCCGCGGCTTTTGCCGTGGTGGTCAGTCGAATCGTTTCGGCCAATTGACTTCTCCTTCGCCGGACTGTGCGATTGATTATACCGTTCGGTGCCAGCCGATATTCCGGCCTAAAGAACTTCCAGCAACACCAATGAGACGTCATCGGAGGGTGGGCCGTTGCGCCAGGCGGCCACGCGATCGAGGATTCCTTGCTTCATTTCGTCGAGTGGCAAGTGCGAAGTCTCTCGCACGAACTCCACTAAACCTGGAACCCCAAGCATGTCGTCCTGCGCATTAAATACATCCGTGAGCCCATCGCTATAGACGATCAGGCGGTCACCCGGCGTAAGGTCGAGATCAATAGCCGCTTCACCGCTCACTGCATTCGGCAGCGCCCCGAGCACCACACTGCGCGACTCAAGCAACCGCGGCTCTCGTCCCGGTGAGAGCAGAATTGCGGGCGGATGCCCGGCGCCTGCGAACGACATGCGCCGCCCGCCGCGATCGATTCGCGCAGCCGCCGCCGTAAAAAAGAAAGTATTGCTGCTGATATTATGCATGACGAAATGATTCAAGTGGTTCAGCACATCTCCGAGCGACGCGCCGCCGCGCAACTGGTTTTGTGCCTCCGTGTAGATACGGTTTGCGAGCAGCGCCGAGCCGATACCGTGCCCGGAAACGTCGCAGACCATCAAATTGAGGTGCTGGTCCCCATTCGGGTTGACCAAACCGAAATCGCCGCCGATCGTGCGCACCGGATTAAAATAGCCGTCCACGCGCATGCCACCCCACACCATCGACTGAGGCGCGAGTGTCTGCTGCACGCGCGCGGCGAGCGCTAGATCCGCCTCGATCTCGTTGTGACGTGCCTCGAGCAATGTATTGGCTTCGAGCAACCGCGCTTCGGCTCGCTTCTGTTCGGAAATATCCGTGAACGTTACGATGGCGAACAGCCGTCCGTCGGGGTCTTCGAGCCGCCGAGTGCTGATGATCACCGGCAGGCGCGCTCCGCTCTTTTTAGGTACGACGAACTCGAAACGATGGTGCCCCTCGCGCTCACTTTCCTCGATTTGGGTGACCAAAAAATTGTATTCGTCTTGCGAATAGAATTGCGAAGCTTGCAGGCCAACGATTTCGGCTGCCGGAGTTTCCAGCATCTTTTCCATGCAGGAGTTGATAAACAATATCTGGTGACATTGGTCGGCGATCATGACGCCTTCGTTCAAGGCCTCGAGGATGTCTTCCACCTGAAGGAGCCATTCCGGCTGTTCGATGTCCATAATCTTTTTGCCGCGCACCAATCATCTTACCGAATCCCCGATGAAGCTCCAAAACGCGGAGCCTGCCTGTAGAATGAAGGCCTGACGTCTGAAGATCAGGCTTGAGCATGGAAACAAACGGAAACCGAGTCCCTGCGGGCCCGCGCGGCTGGCCGCTGGTGGGCGTGGCCTTCGAAATTCGCAGCGACCCTCTCGCTGCGATGAAGCGGTATGCGCAGGAGTACGGCGACATCGTGCGCCTGCCTGTCGGACGCGAGTCGCGCATCCTGCTCACGCACCCGGATTCGATCGAGCAAATCCTCGTCGTCCAACAGGGCAAGTTTCACAAGAGCGAACTCACTCGGCTCATCACCGGCCGCCTGCTGGGCCAAGGCCTGCTGATCAGCGAAGGTGATTTCTGGCGGCGGCAGCGCCGGCTGGTACAGCCCGCATTTCATCGTTCACGCATCAATGCGTACGCGGCGACGATGGCCGAGATCGCCCAGCATCACATTCGGGATTGGCGCGAGGGCGAACAACGCGACGTGGCTGAGGAAATGATGGCGTTGACGCTCAACGTTGCGCTTCGCACTTTGTTCGGCACGACGATGCCCGACGCTGCTCAGCAAGTCGGTCAAGCGATTCTCTTCCTAATGCGATATCAGCTTCGCCGCATGCGCTCGCCGATACGTATCCCGAGAACCTGGCCAACCCCGAAGAACCGGCGGGCCCAGCGGGAATTCGAGCTGCTTGACTCGCTCGCTTATCGGATCATTTCAGAACGCGAAGCACACAAGAATGGTCATCAGAATGACGATTTGCTTTCGCTGATGATGGACGCGATGGATGAAGACGGCTCGCAGATGACGCGTGAACAGCTTCGCGACGAAACAATGACACTCTTTCTAGCGGGGCACGAAACCACTGCTCAGTTGCTTGCGTGGAGCTTGTATCTGCTCAGCCAGAACCCTGCGGTCGAAGGACGACTCCACGAGGAACTGCACGGAATTCTTGCTGGACGCTCACCCGAACCGGCGGATCTGCCACGTCTGCCCTATCTGAACGCTGTGATCAGCGAAGTGCTGCGCCTGTATCCGCCCGCTTATGTTACGGCGCGTACTTCAATCGAACTTTGTTCGATTGCCGGCTACGAATTTCCTGCTGACACTACATTCCTACTCTCGCAGTGGGTGACGCATCGCGACTCGCGTTTCTACGATGATCCCGATACATTCCGTCCCGAGCGCTGGCTCAATGGACTGGCGCAGCGATTGACTCCCGGCGCCTACTTCCCATTTGGCGACGGCCCGCGACGCTGCATCGGTCAAGGGTTTGCGATGCTGGAGGGGGCCGTGGTGCTCGGCACACTTGCCCAGCGCTTCCGTTTCGGACTCGTGCCCGGCCAGACGATCGTGCCGGAACCGCTCGTCACACTTCGGCCACGCCACGGCATCCGTATGACTCTGCATTCCCGTTCGTAGGGATTTCCAAGCGGACCTAATGGACAAATTCTCCGTGGCCGCCCTTTGCCCACGGATCATAAGTCACGGCGAAATGGATGCGCTCCGAAATGCTCGGATGCGTGTAAAAGAGAAATACACCTATCGGATTTGGCTTGGGGTCGGCGAGATCGACATTGCCGAGCACGTTGAATGCGTGGGCTGCCACCTGGCTTGCGTCGGGCGTCAGCCCATGCGTCACTTCCAAACCGTACTGATCGGCCTGGTGCTCAATGTGACGGCTGAACGCATTTGTGATCGGATCAGCCACAACGGAAAAAATCGAGAGCAACAACAGCAGTGCTGGGAAAGAAGCCCAATCATCCACTCCGCGAATGGCCCACTTCGTTCCCCATCGGCGAACCATCCAGCCGATTCCTCGATATCCGAGATAAAACGCCACAATCAGAAAAATTGCGTAAAAGGCGATTCCCTTCGGAATGTGGTTCAGCACGTAATGTCCCATTTCGTGCCCGGTGACAAAGACAATCTCCGGTTGCGTTAGGTCGGCAATGGTCGTGTCCCACACGACGATTCGCTTCGAACCGCCCACTCCCGTCACGTAGGCATCGATCTCCGTCGATTTCTGCGCTGCGCCCATCCAAAACATCCGCTCTGGCGGAATATGCTTCCCCGTACGTTGCAGCATCTGTTCCAGTGCCGCAGTTAATGTCGGGTCTTTCCGCGCGAGTGGCTCAAATTTGTGGAAGAGCGGATCCACTACTAACGGCTCAAGGAATATGACGAACACGATGATCGGCAGCGAGACCAGCCAAAAATAAAACCACCATCGCTGCGGGCGTCGGCGAATCACAGCGTACAAGATCAGCAGCAAAATCGTCCCACCGATGATCGAGACCGCCTCGCCTTTGGCTTGGTCCCACGTCCATGAGCCCCATCCCTGCACGGATAGCCCGAAAGCTCGCTCGACCCAGTGGCCATAAATCTCGATAGGCTCATTGAAGAGGTCCATCGTGACAATAACGAGCGGTCCAAAAATAAGACCCTGGAGAATTCTTCTAGATGACGCCTTTTCGGCCCAATCGCGATACTTTGGCGCGATTTTCCATTGCAAGATCAGCCACAACACAAGAAGTCCATAAAACGTGTCCGTTATGCGCAGCCGAAACTCGATGCGCCCGAGATTGCGCGCCTTCTTGTAGCGATCGGGAGGGAGCGTGTAGCCGGTTATCTCCTGAGGACTCGTCTGAGTGGCATCGGATGGTGAAACCTGAGCCTGGGGAGCTAGCGTGGGACCTTGAGCTGTTTGGACCGATACCAGATGGAATCTATCCGATTTGCTCGCACGTGAATTGCCGGCCCAACACAAAACCAGAACGCCGGCGCAGACCAGAAGCGCAGAATTCTTCACGTTTCGCGCGCCGAAACTGGGTGCTTGCGCATCTGGTCGAATCCTGCGCTTCTCCCGGACCAGCGGTAAATTGAAACCGCTGTCGCCAATATCATGATCACAATCAGTGCAATCATCACATGCTCGAGCCAGGATGATCGAGCCTGTTCGATGATCCAGCGTCCATAGTGAACTGCCAGTGCGCCTTCAATTGCAAACCGCGTCAAGCGCCCGACGCTGATGAATCCCAGAAGCTTGCTTCGAGGGTATTTGAACGCCGCCGCTCCTGCTACAACCGCCGTAAATGGAAACGGAGGAGGTAACAGAGCTGCTGCGACAAGGGTCAGCGCAGCTCTCTTTTGCACCTGCTGCTTCACATAAGCGAGACGCCTGCCGGAAACAAACTTTTCCAATCCTTTTTCACTCTTGCGGCTGATCCAGTCGGTTATCAAACACCCGACGACTGACCCTGCCGTAGCCATTGCAACGTAGTAGAACACCCGCGGGTGATGGCGTGCGCTCAGCGCCAGTACAAGCAGGTCATTGCCAAGTGGAATTACAACGGGGGACGAATCCAGAACGCCTAATGCCAGTAAGCCTACACCTCCGGCGCGAAACAAGGTCCTGGCGATAGCGTGGACAATCGGACCCAAATATCTCCCTCTCCCCAATTAGACGATACCCGATCAGCCCCAGGCACTCAGGGGTTTCCCTTAGAACTCAGAATCTTAAGCCGGGAAATCCTTTTGGAATGCGAGGCTTATTGGCATCGACAAACTCAGTGCGTCAGCACCTTTTTCACGATCTCCTGCACGCCATTCGCTGTGATTTGCACACCTATGCACAACAGCACGAACGCGATGACCCGCAGAATCCCGTGAGCGGTCTGAGGCGAGACGCGCTCCGTGATTTTCGGAGCGTATGCGTAGGTGTAGTAGACCACGACGCTCAGCGCGATCACGGCGCCGAAAACCCCAAGGTGGGCCACGACATCATCCACGATGCTCTTCACCGAGGCGTGGGCGCTCAACGTGAGCATCACGACAATACAGCCGGGGCCAATGGTGATTGGAAAAGTCAGCGGGTAGAAGACCTTTTCCTCGGCAGCCTCGGAGGAGGTGCCTGCGGCGTCGGTCTGTGCTGGACTCGTCGGGGCATCCTGCTGGTTCAGCAGGCTCCAACCCATCGAAGCTAGAACCAACCCGCCGGCGACCTGCACCACGGGCAATGAAATGCCGAAGAAAGTAAGCAGCGCGGCGCCCACCAGCTCGATCACAGCGAAAAAAAGGGTCGTCCGGATGGCAATCTTGCGCGCAAGGTCGCGATATACCGGGGCAGGTGCGTTTCCTACCAGCCCCAACATCATCAGCGCAGACCCAAAAGGATTCACGACCGGAAGCAGCGCGCTGAATGAGAGCACGAAATACTTCGAAAAGAGGGCGACGCTAGCCATGGAGCGCCAAAGCATAGCACCAGCGGCACGATTCTCGGTCTAATTGTGCAAAAGCTCGGCAAGCGGCTTGTGCGGGGGTAATTTCTGTGGCTCAGGACCGGTGCTGCAGGCTTGCGGCAAATCGCTTCTCGGCTTCGTGCATGGCTTCGTAGATTTGATCGAAGCTTTCGATCGCGAACAGCACTTTTTGCAGCTCGTCCACTTTGACGGGCGTTTCGAGGACTTCATCCAGGCTGAACTCGTGCACCTCGCAGCCCCCTTCGATCACATTCGTGCATTCGCCGTGCGAGCTGATTACTCCGCTGCCGTATACCTTTATCTTCCCATCCTGACGCATCAGCCCAAACTCGACCGTATACCAGAAGAGCCGTCCCAGCCGTTCCAGCAGTTGTTCATCATGGATGTGCGCACAGACGGCGCCATAGTGCTGGAGAAAATTCGCAAATACCGGGTGCGCATGCATGGGGACGTGGCCGAACACATCATGAAAAATGTCTGGCTCCGGAACGTAAGCCAGCGACTCACGGCTTCGGATCCAGGTGGTTGTCGGAAACATGCGCGCCTCGAGCATCTCGAAAAAAGCGGCTGAAGGCAGAAATCCGCTGACAGGAGTGGTGCTCCAGCCGGTCCTCGGCTTCAGCCGCTCGCTAATCGCACCCAGATTGGGCAAACGGTCTTCGCTTAACCCTATGATCTGGTAGCCTTCGAGGTACTCACGGCACGCGAATTCGCGGACTTGCGGAAGTCGTTTACGGACCAATTCGGACCATGTGCTGTGCTGCTCGGGCGTGTACTTCTCGTATTCCTGCTTGCAGAGGAAGGGTCCTGCGGCAACGAGGGATATGTTCGCCATGGTCCCTCCCGACAAAAGAGTACCACCAAACTTGCTTAGTAGGACGAAGCGGGGTCTGAAACCGGTCTCGCAATCGTGGCCGGCGTTCGTTGACAAATGGGGCGAACGCCCGGCAATATGAGTGAGCCTCGAAGCGCCGCATGAATTGCCCAAGTGGCGGAACTGGCAGACGCGCTAGCTTCAGGAGCTAGTGGCCGCAAGGTCGTGGAGGTTCGAGTCCTCTCTTGGGCACCAACCAAGCACACCCGTTACGCTAGAAGTGCAACCTCACTGTTTGCTGTGCCCGTCCGGCTCACGTAGAAAATTAGATGTTTGACTTGGGATGGGCTGTTAATGAACACTCTCGGCTCATTATGTTAGCTCATGCCCCTTGCACCACGAACCCTCGCAGCACGGCCGCCAAGGGATTTACTCAGATTCGTGCGAAGTTGCATCAGCTCAAAATCTGGCTGAACGCCCCAATCGCCATCCGCAGGCACGCTATTCCAAAAAGCGGGGATACTAAGCAGGGGCATACTGCGACGGCCAATACAAGCGTCGCCGCTCTCGTACTTCGTGTTTCCTGGTTCGCGATCTTGCTGGGGTTGACGATTCAGGTTCTGCTCCTAATAGTTTCCACACTTTTGGGGCACACGCCGAAACTAAATCCTCTGATCACCGATGTGGCACAAAGAATCACATGGTCCACCATCGTCTGCGGGAGCATCTCGATCGCCACGGTGGCGTCAAAATTGGACGTATCGTTCATGGGTTTGGCCGGAATGCTTTCGGCGTCACTCGCTTTCAAAGTAGCGCGTGCCGTCCAAAAAGGCGTTGGAGCAGCTCTTGGATTGCCACCCGCGATTGGCCCGTCTCCATTGGTGCTGGGAATCATAAAGGCTGTCGAGTACGGCTGCTTGGCCGCCCTGCTCTCCTGGATGGTAAAGCGCAAGAACGCAGGCGCAATGGCCCATGCGGCAATCGGCCTGGTGATGGGGACTGTCTTTGGTGGAATTGTGCTCAGCTACACGTATTGGGTGAGCCCGAAGCTCTACACCGCCGCCGACGTCCTCTCAAGAGGCCTGAACGAACTTCTCTTCCCGGTCGGTTGTTCCCTCGTCTTGTTTGTTACGGACGTCTGGAGCAAGCATTGGAAAACTGCGACGTCCTCCGCCGTTACTGTGGCCGCACACGATTGAGTCGCGTAAACGAGGGACCCGGCGGTGTGTCCGTGTCGGTGCCTACCACCGTACCGTTCGCATTTGCCCAATAATACTTGCTCGTGTTCGCGACGGTGTACTGCGTCCCGGTCGCTGGGTCCGCATAGACGTCAATCCCGAGCCTTGCGCGCGAACCTTCCTCCATTATCTGGTCCATGGTCGCGCCTCGTTCTTGCCAGCCGCGCATGATGGAATCTGAGATAGCCGTATTCGTTTGCGTAGCGATGCGTGAAACATCCATGTTCGTCTGGGATTGACGTGCCACCCATGCAGGATTCACGCGGACTGACTTGACCATGTGCGCGAGCAATCCCGCCGCCAGGCCGGCGACCGGACTGGGTGCAAGGAATGCCTCGATCGTATCTGCATACCAAAGGCCGCCTTGCCCTCCTGCGCCTCCTATGCGCGTGGTTGCTGTGAACGCATACGCGGTCATCGCCATGCCATTTTTGACGCACGTGAATGTGGCCTCGCCAATGTCGTGAGTAATGCCATACGGCCGCGAGACGGCATTGATGCGTTCGCTCAGGTCAGGTCGCGATCCCCCGCCCGTGACCTTGATCGCTGTGCACAGCGCGCGAAGTTTTCTCTGGCCCCAGGAGACTACGAACTGCGCACCAGTTTGGTACGGCGCCACGATGTAGGTGGTTCCTCCGCCGCCGTTGTAGAGACTTCCCGGGCGAAAGCCGGCGCCGGCTAACAAAGGTGAAGGCGCAACGTAACTAGGTTCCGTCGGGTCGTTGAGGCCCAGGATTGTTTCACCGTCGGGCGAAGTAGCCGAAGCCCAGCTCCTAAACTGCAATGCGTTGCGACGAAAGGTCCCGCCCGACACCTTCCAGCCCTGCGGCATTTCGACCTGAAAGGCGCCCTCGTTCGGGTCCGAGAAAACCTGCCAATGTTGGACCACCGGTATTGCGGCCACCGGCTGGCCGGTCGTTCTCTGCGCTACCGCCGCCTTGCCGGAGAAAAGCAAGATGAGCGCAAGACATACCTTATTCACGTATCGCCTCCAATCGGGCTGCTCGCCAATCTTGGACACCAACAGCATGAAGATCAGGCGGGTTTCGTTTCCTTCAGCAAATCCTCGGCGTAGCGCGCGCCTTCCGGCGTGTCCTCGTGCTTGAAATAGACGAAGATGTCTCCGCGCGTCGCCGAGTCAGCGACTTTCTGCGCCAGCTTCTTCCGTTCGGCGGGCGAGTATGTCCCCTTGCGCAACCGAAGATAGCGGAAGTCGGCGGTTGCGACGCTTGGCGTTTCGAGTTTTTCACTTTCCGCCTCGCACAAAGCCACATTCGCCTTGCGCAGTAGCTTGTAGACGTCTTCGGTGAACCAAGATACGTGACGGAATTCCATCGCCGCCCGCGTGTGCTGCGGCAACGCCCCGAGGAAGCTCTCGAGACGCGCCAGATCGCACTTTAGAAATGGCGGCAACTGAAACAAGACCGGCCCAAGCTTCCCCGCTTCGCGCAATGGCTCAAGCGTGTTGAGAAACCCGGCAGTCGCGTCGCCCGCATCGTAGAGGCGCAGCACGTGCGTGATCTTCTGATTCGCCTTCACCGCAAATTTGAAATCCGTCGGCGTTGCGTCGATCCAGCCCGCAAGCAATTTCTTTGTCACGTAACGGCGGAAGGTATAGTTCAATTCCACCGAATTCAGTCGCGACGCGTAGTAGCTGAGAAATTTCGCAGGGGCGAGCTTCGCCGGGTAGAAGTCCGGCTTCCATTGCGCGTAGGCCCATCCTGAAGTGCCTGCGAACACCGTCCCCAACTTTCGGCCCTCCGATTTTTCCCGCTTCGCGCGATCCGGCGGCCTATTCTATTCGTAAGCCTGGATTTTCGATACCACGAGGGGGAATCTCATGAGATACGCAGCTGTCCTGCTGTTCGTAGCGTTGCGTACGACTCCCTGTGTCGCTCAATATTCTCAGGACTATCAAGCGTGCAACGACAAAGCGAACACGCAGGCCGCTATCAATGTATGCGCGAGCGACGAGGCGTCCGCGCCGACAATGAGTTAAACGAGGTCTATCGCACCTTGGTGGCAAAGTCCGCAGCCAACCGGAAGCAACCGCAAAAATCAAAGCGGCCGAGCGCGCCTGGCTTGTCTATCGCGACGCGTACATGGACGCAATGTACCCGGCCAAAGATAAGCAAGCCGAGTACGGCTCGATCTATCCCCTCGAAGCTAACCTGCTGCGAGCAAGACTGACCCGCCAGCAAACTGCTGCTTTGAAGGACTTGCTCAGGCGTTATGAAGGACGACAGCCCTGACCGGCGCCCTGGATCGATTGACTTGCCCGAGGAGATTCAGTAGCGTGGCGAGGGTTTCCGCTGCTTACAGCTCGGAGGTTGCAAAGTGCTTTCCCCCGCAGCCCTGCTCTCCTCTCGCGCGTTCTTGTCGAACTTCAGCTCTCCTCATTTGAGTTTTCCGCAAGGCGCAGTGACAAATGAAGAGATAGCTCTGCGCTGGATCCATTTCGTTACTGGAATCACCTGGATAGGGCTGCTGTATTTCTTCAATCTCGTTGCGACACCCACGATGAAGCAGCTCGAAGCACCCGTGCGCGGAAAAGTGTTCCCCGCGCTGATGAGCAGGGCGATGTGGTGGTTCCGATGGTCCGCGCTGCTCACAGTGATCGCCGGTCTGCGTTATTTCTGGCTGCTTCTGGCCACTGATGCGAGGAATGCCGGCAATCCAGCCCTCGCGTGGCGCTGGCTCGGATGGTGGGTGTTGGTCTGGTGTGTCGCGTTTGCCCTGATCTATCCGTTTCAGCTCCCGCATCAGGGCCTGCTCGATAACGCCTGGCTGCGTGTGATCGCGATTGCCATCATCCTGATCGCAGCCTCATGGATCATACTCGCGCTGAATGCGGGCCCGGATTCCTCGAACGCGCACCTCTCGATCAGCATCGGAGGCGGCATTGGCCTGCTCCTGCTGCTTAACGTATGGGGCATTGTTTGGCGAGCGCAAAAACGGCTGATCGCATGGACGCGAGCGAGTGTCGAGCAGGGGACGCCCATGCCGCCGGAAGCGGCTCGATTGGCGCGCTGGTCATTCCTTGCTTCGCGCACCGGATTCTGGCTCTCGTTCCCGATGCTGTTCTTCATGGGCGCGGCAAGCCACTACCCATTCTTGAGCGGAATCGCGGGCTGATCCTGAACGCAGCCGGGCTACGAACGCCACCGAAGCGTCACGGGACCCGCGACGGGATGGTGCATTGGCTCGCCCGTGCGCTGCGATTCGAGGTACGCGGCCTTCAGCTCGAAATACCAGCGCGCCTGGCGGTCGGCATCATCCACCAGCATCATTCGATCCTCATACTTCAGTCCTAGCGCCTGCTTCTCGATCACTTCCGTATCCTGCCGGATAAATCGCGGCCCCAGCACGTGGATGATGAAAGAGACGATCGGGAACCATGGAAGTATGTTCCAGGCAGCGACGAAATCTAGGCGACAAAGATCGCGGCGGATCGGCGTCACTGTCGTCCGGCTCGAAAGCCAGTAGCGGCCGGCGCGAATCTGCTCGAAACGTTGATTGGGCAGCACGAAATCGATCGTGGTCGTCGCGGGCTCGCCGGTGATGAATTTCAGCAGCTTGTAAGGCGCGCTGTTCGACGAAGGCGCGTGCGGGCTCATGCGAAACCCATTCGGAATCGGCTCGAACTGCTTCGATTTGTCGCGAATGCTTCGGCGGCTGCGCCACCACCACGCCTGGTGCACGAAGGGGCCATGCGCCGGATCCATTAGTCCGATGATTCCGTGATCGACGCTGCACGGCAGATCGGCCCACAGGTGCGCGATTTTGTACTTGGTGCTGAGGGTCGGCAGCTCGGGCGCGGCAGAAATCGAGTTTCCGTGGCCGGCCGCAGCCGCACGGCCCTCGGGATTGGTCATGTAGGCCCAAATGTAGCCGTCGCGCTCTTCGCAAGGAAAGCTGCCCGCGTAAATCCGGTCGCACCGCAATTTCGAGTCCGGCATGAGCGAGGGAATGTGGCGGCACTGCCCGGTATGCGCGTCGAACTGCCAGCCGTGGTAGGCACATTCGACCGACGTTCCATCGAATCGCCCAAACGAAAGAGGAAAGGCGCGATGAGGACATACGTCGCGCAATGCGAACGGCTTGCCGACAGCGTCACGCCCGATCACCAGCGGCACTTCCAGCAGCATGGCGCGCTTCAGGTTGCGCCCGATCAGTTGATCGCTGCGAAGCGCCGGATACCAAAATCCCCACAGCATTTCGGCTGCAGAATCGCGCGGCTGAGCGGGAGAAACGTCATTCATCGGCGGGCGGGTATCGTAGTACATCCACACTTTGGCCGCAAAGGCAGGCGCACCGGCGCGGCGTTTTTGAGCTGGCCAGGCGCCAACGTCAGCGAATGTTCGCAAACGTCTCGCGGGCGCGTTCGAAACCGCGGGGAGTAATGTGGAATCGTGCCTTGAAAGGGGCGATCGATGTCGGCGATCGCCACCAGGATCAGCGAGAGCAGCAATGTGAGTGATGCGACCTGCACGCAGTGCAGGCGGAAATTCTCGATCCCGAATAAGCACGACGACACGGTCGTTATCGCGCCTCCGGCGATCAGTACAACCCAAAGAATCGCAGGCAGCTTGGACTCGCTCTCGATCTGCCGGACGCGGCGATGCTCCGTCATCAACGAAATTTCGCTCAGCATCTGGTTCATCACCGCCTGCTCCCCGAGCGTCGAGGGCTTGGTTTGCAGCACGGTGCCCCACAAGTCCTGCGCGGCGTCATGCCCCGCCAGACTCAGATCCCCCCTGTGGAGCACGGGCCATTCTTGCTCGATGACGACATCCACATATTCGCCGCACGAGCTGCCGGACTTGGACACGTGGAGCTGCAGGGAGCCCTTCGGCGAGGCGGAAAATACTCACGAGGTTATTCGCCCCGGCCTCGGCGTTAATGTCCGCATCCTTAAAGGAGGTCCATACCGCGTACAGCATGAAGCCCATGATCACCGCGTAGGTCGTGCCTAGCACCGTGACTTGCCAGCCAATCATATCGTTGTGGTTGCGGCGCTGGCTCGCAGGCCAGAAGCGGCCCAACAACCACAAGAACATCAACGCCACCAGCGGACACGCCAAAAGCACGATTACGTTTCCGAATGTAGTCAGCACCCTTGCGTCCTCAAGGTCTCTTGTCCCGAGGCTTGCTCAGCACGGCTCGGCGACACTCAACTGCCTGAAAAGGAGAGCCCCGGCTCAGTTCTCCGGCACGACCATCGGCTTGACGGCGCCGCAGTCTGGACTCTTGTACACAGAAGTTGAATTTGCGGTCCATTCGATCGGCTTGCTGGCCGCTCCCAGCTGAATCGATCCGACGAAGTGCATTTTCCCGGTGGCATGCTCGCTGTCCGTGGCGTAAGACTCGAGCGTGGCCTTGCCGCTCATTCTCCCCGTGCAGACCATTTCGCCCGTCATGCCGTTGGCCTTCTTTACGACGTTGGTCAAATGGCACCCGCTGGTCATCGACGGAATGATCGCGTTGTACTTGTCGAGTTGCTGCTGGGTCACGCAGGCCTGAGTCGTCCGGGTGGTGGGAGCCGTGGGAGAATTCGCCATGCCGGCTGGCATCGGCGATTGTTGCCACGTGGTTGTTGACGTCATCTCCCAGAGCCCGGCTTTTCTTGCTTGCGCCCAGGCCAGCAGCGCCAGAGCGAAGAGGCCAATGCCCACTACGATCCAGTTTCGAGTTCTGTGCATGGGTTCTCCATTTCCTCGCGCCAATTGCGCACGGCACTGTGTGACTTTATGTCACGCCTGAAACGCCGAAAAGAAGAAAAGATTCCCAATCCCGGACTCGGTGCCGGAGTGCCAACCGTGAGAGGCAGTACGTTCGTACCGAAACGGATGAACCCAGCGGGCCATCGACGCCCGCGCGCTCAGGCGACACACTCAATGAGGATTCGGGGCAACTGAGTCGTCCAGTCTACGACCCCGGGAAGACGGAAGCTTCCCTGCACTGGTTGGCTCGGCCTCGAGTTTCTGCACCTCCATCACCCCATGCCCAGAGCGGCCGGTCCCCCCACCGGCCGCCCCCCTTCTCTCGCAGTTCCGTTCTCGCCGCATAGCTATTCGTCCCAAGGAATGAAAGGCCAAGGCAAGATTTCGGCGCACGCTATTGCTTAGAAGCCTGGAACATCGAACCCGAAGCCAGGCACGCTTTCAGAGGAATCTTTTTGCGAGACCTAACGGGGTCGGCCGACAGGACGGTACCCGAGAAGCGGCCGGGGACGCATGCGAACTCGTGGCATCAGCGGGGGAGGAACCATTTGCAGCGGCAAACCACATTGGGCGCAGTGCTCTTGAGGTCCGTTTTCGATTCGCAACCAACGTCCACGGGAAACACATGCGGGGTTGAGACATTGCACGGTAGTTCCGGGTGCGTATTGCATCCAGTCCCCCTCAGAAAGCGCGCTTGCGGAGAATGTTGAAACGGCGCGCGATCAGGTTGCAATCATGTGAAAACCGGGTGAATTGTGCGGCTGGGCGCTCTAGTGTGTCAATACCAAAGACACACAATTACTTGGGTGGGTTTTCCACATGTGGAAATCGCACGGCCTGCCGCCCTGCTTTTGGCCTTTTCAGTATTACTTGGCTGTGCTGTCGGGCGAAGACGTGCTGTTGGACTGCGCCTGGAGATCATCGAGCTTTTTCTCGGCCTCGTCCACTTCCTGCTGCTTGGCGTCAATTTGGCTCTGTTCGTCCTGTAGGGACGCCGCGCCGACTTTATCGGACGCGTAATCTGGCTTGCCGTAGTAGCTCTGCTGATCGAGTGAGTGTTTCCGCTGAAGGATATCGAGCTGGTTTTTCAGATTGTCGACGTTTGCTTTGGCGGCATCGACCGCGGCCGAGTTGTCCGGCGCCTTTTTGGTCGTGTCGCTCGGTTGTTCCCCTGTGACAGGCTGGCCCTGTTTGGCGGATCCATCTGCGGCCTGATCGGCGGGCGCGGCGGACTTGTCGTCGTTCGTGACGATGCTGAGGGGGCTCAGCTCAGAGACGGTATCGTTGTCCCAGGTCTTTTTCGCCTTGGGCTGATCCTTTTTTTGCTCCCGGCTGCGTCGCGCGGCCGCTGCGAGCGAGTCCTGCTGCGACTGATCCGCCGATGGCGAAGTCTGCTGCTGAGCCTGCGCTGAAACGACCCCGAGAGTCCCGGCGAGAAAAATGACTGATAACCATCTCGCAATTTTCATGGCCGCCTTCCCCTTTAGCGGGCTTGCGCCGCACCTTCTATGTTAGCTGGAGATGACGGGAACGCTCAAAGCACAGCGCCGGAGGCTTCCAAAAAGGCAATCTCGCCGCCGACCAGGCAAGAAATCGAGGACGCGAAGCTAATTATGATGATTGAGCGGAGTTTCCTACGATGGCTGGCCCACGCGGACTATCATTTTTCCCGCGTTGTCACCCTGTAGTACGCCGATCAACGCGCGCGGCGTGTTTTCAAATCCATCGACAAAGTGTTCGCGGTATTTGAGCTTGCCTTCTTTGATCCATTGCGCCATTTGCGCGCGTCCCTGGGCGTACCGCTCGGCAAACTGCGTCACGATGAACCCTTCCGCCCTGGCTTGCTTCGTCAACAAATAGACGTAGGGGCGCACGCCGGGTTCAGGCTTGGCCACGTTGTACTGCGAGATTTGGCCGCAGATTGAGATGCGAGCGTAGACGTTCAGCAGCGGTAGAACCGCATCGGTCACCGGGCCGCCAACATTGTCGAAATAGCAGTCGACGCCGTTGGGGCAAAGCTCCTTCAGTTTTTCGAAGTAATTTTCGGTTGTCTTGTAATTGAAGCCCGCGTCGAATCCCAGTTCCTTCGTGATCCACGCGACTTTTTCATCTGTGCCTGCGATTCCCACCGCTCGACAGCCTTTGATTTTCGCGATCTGCCCGACGAGCGATCCCACCGCCCCGGCGGCTCCTGAAACCACGACGGTCTCGCCGGGCTTCGGCTGGCAAATATCCAAGAATCCAAAATACGCGGTCATTCCCGGCATTCCGAGCACGCCCAAAGCCGTAGATGGAGGGGCTATAGAGGTGTCGAGCTTCTGCAATCCCGCCCCGTCTGAAATCGCATACTCTCGCCAGCCCCAAAAGCCCGCCACTACATCGCCACGATGAAAATTCGGATTCTTTGATTCCACGACTTCCCCGACCGTGCCACCAATCATCACTTGGCCGATGTCGACCGGATCGGCGTATGTGCGTACCCCGGTCATGCGCCCGCGCATATAAGGATCGACGGAAAGGAAAAGCGTGCGCACCAAAACTTGTCCCTCGGCAACCGCGGGAATCGTTCCAACAACTAGCTCGAAGTCCGATTCCTTCGGCATGCCGACTGGCCGCGCTGCCAATTTGAATTGCCGATTCATACCGCGTTGAGGGCTCGTCGTTGTCGCTGTCATGGTGGGCATTATGCCAGAATTGCAGCCGAGCACGCACGTGTCAGGGCTGTTGTGAGTCGACCCCGTCCCTCTGTGATCTTCGTCCCCTATTCGCTTTTGCGCACAATAGTACTCTCGTCCTATAGCGACTCCTTTTGCCGCACCGCTAGAGTGAATTCCAGTGGCAGAGGTGAATGGGGTTGGGCAGGAGGACCGGATGAGCACTCAAGTATGCGAGCCTCGTGGGCTCGTAGCCGCACTGCAGGGAAAGGCCAAAACGAAGTACGACAACACCCGCCGCAGAAAGCGCATCAAGCTTTCGCTTCCCGTGCATCTGCGCGTATTTGACTGCCGCTTTCGCGATCTCGAAGACGTTGCCATGGTCGTCGACTTCACACGCGACGGCCTCCTATTCACGACCTCCATGCCCCACTATTTCGTCGGAATGCGTCTGGAAGTCACGTTTCCCTATGGCGACAAAATCGCCGCGCATAGAAAATTTATCGGTTCCGTCGTCCGAGTCGAAGAAAAAGCGCATGACCAGCGGGGCGTCGCCGTGCGGTTTCTTCTGTAGGCAAGCCAAAAAGTGAATTAGATCACCTCGGAATCCCCATTGCAGTACCATTGACCTTCCTGGCTTCCGCTCCTAGATTGGTTTGCGGGGCGGCGGGGGCGAAGGAGGGACCCATGGCAAGTGCGCGTACCATGCTCGAACGACGGCGTTCGAGCCGCGTTCCGATCCGTATCCCCGTAAAACTCTTCACCAGCGAAACGAATGGCAACCGCCGGGACGCCGCGGCCGAGGCCATTTCCGTCAGCCGCTACGGTGCCCTGCTTCGCGCGCCCATTCTTCCTGAGCTCGGCTCTCGCATCGAAATCCTGCATGGTGTCTCACAAGAAGTGAGACCTTTTCGCGTAATCAGCGCGCGGGATCCTCAAGAGCACGGTTTGTTCGAGCTCGGTGTCGAGATTTTTTACCCCTCGCAGAACTTCTGGGGCGTTTCCTTCCCCGACGAACTCCACGCTTCCTGATCCCCTCGATTTTCCAGAGTGCTATAATCCAGCACATCTAACCCATCGAGGCCCCTCCGGGCCGGTTGCTATCGACTCGCGGGCTTGAGGGGAGGTAGCCATGGGATCTTTTCAGTGGTTGCTTCTGTCTTGGGGTGTGGTCACCGCCGCGCTGATCTGCATGCTCATCTATCGCAGTGTGCTCTCCACGAGGGAAGAGGATCAGATTTTCCTAGATCCGGCGGGCGAGGCATTGGCCACCGAGCAACGCGCCGTAGTTGCCCGCATCGAGAAGCTCGGCCGGCCTATCACGGCGCTCATCGTGATCTCCGGCATTTTGCTCGCGGCGATCGCAGGCGTGTGGTTGTGGCAAGGATATAAGAGCTTCTGATCGGTCGCCGTCGGGGCTTAAGGCTTAGCTGGTTGGCTCGCCGGATTCGCAGCTGGTGTTTGCGGTCGTGCAGAGCTCGACATCTGCCGCGGCGCTTCGTCGGGGCAGATCTCTGACGTGTGGTTGTGCACGATTAGCCAGTTTTCGCCCACCTTTGTGAACACCAGCGTCGTTTGTCCTCGTGCCATGTACGGTTGCCCATTCAAAAGCGAATCGAACTCCCACTGGTAGGACGCCCAAGCCGTATCGCCGCGCGCGTAAATGAAAGTGTTTCGCCGCACCACCTGCATTCCCTGAAACATCGATCGCTCGCGTTGGTAGATCGGCACATAATTGGCCCATCCCACCACGGGTGGCTCGTACGCGCCGCTCACGAAGGTCGCATTGTCCGCGTAATATTTGTGCATCAGGTCGACATTCCCCAGCTGAAACGCGCCCAGCATTTCCCCAATGTTCGAATCGAGCTGATCGAAGATAGAACCCGAAACGACCTGCTGTCCTGTTTGGTCTGCAGTGGAGGAGTCCGAAGAATTATCCGTGTTCTTCTTCTTGTTTTTCTGCGCCTGCGCGCTCGGCGAAACGCAGATGATCAGAGTCCCTGCGACTAAAAGTCCGAACCATCGCAGCCCACGCGGTCTCAGGCAATTCTTTTTCATGCTTTACCTCCAGATCGCCCGCAGCATAACAGAGCAACCCCGGACGGCGTCTGTAACTCACGCCTCCTGTGTCGAAACGGTTTGGCCTTCGTCCGCAAAGCGATAGACCTTCGGTTTCAAAACATCTATTCTTCAAGCGGCCATGACAAGCAGATGGCTTGGCGCCTTGGCTGTTTGTTGTGCACTATTCGCATTTACGCCCGGATTCACGCGGGCCCAATCATCGCACGCCTCTTCGTCCCCGAATCCGAAAAACGGCGCACAGACCTACGAGCAGTATTGTGCCGTCTGCCACGGAAAATCCGGGAGAGGAGATGGCCCCGCCGCTTCCGCCTTGAAGGTGCGCCCGCCTGACCTCACCACGCTCTCGCGCCGCCGCGGGGGCGAGTTTCCGGATGCCTACGTCTCAAGCGTTCTCAAAAATGGCGTGAAGATGGACGCGCACGGCACTCCCGAAATGCCAATTTGGGGGCCGCTGTTCCTCGCGCTCGACTCCTCATTTCAAAGCGAGACGAATCAGCGAATCGCCAGCCTGATTACGTACCTGAAGTCGATCCAAAGAAAATAATCGCAGCGAGTGAAATGCTCGCGACGTTTTCATCACCGGCCGATCGCCCGATTCGGAAGGATCACGTCATCGTCTGCGTCGGCTTGCCGCGCTCCTTGCGGCCAGTCGTCAGGACTTCCTTAACTTTTTCGAGCAGCTCCGCCGCGCTATAGGGCTTCGGGAAAATATCAAAACCCTCGAGCGACTCCCTATATCGGATCCTGTCGTCATCTGGAAATCCCCCGGCAATTAGCACCGGCAATGCAGGGATCTTCGTGCGGAGGTATTTGGCTGCGTCGTGCCCCGTCATGCCTGAGACGTAGCTGCGCGTGATCAAGAGATCGGGCCTGGCTGTCTCAAGCCAGTCGACTGCGGTCCCAAGATCATGCGTCGGCACTACCACATATCCGCCGCGTTCGAGCGCTTCTTGAAAAACTGTGCAGACCAGCGGATCCGAAATCAGCAGCAGAACCGTTACATTCACGCCCGAGACGTATTTCACCTCGCCCGCACCCAGCATCCGCCCTCCTTTGTGTCATTCCGAGAGAAGCTCAGCCACTCGAAAGTCTCTCCTCCACGAGTTGTCGTCAACCCTTTAAGAGAGGGTGCCCACCGCGTTCAACAACCCAAACTATTCCTTACCCTTCTTTTTCTCTGGAAAGTATCTCCATCCCATGTGCAGCAAATCCGGCAGCACGCCAGGATCGAGCATCCCG
>Ga0187783_10000028_pt1 | contig 132538 bp, 121 predicted proteins | sample 1015_SJ02_MP02_2_FD_132471 | JGI IMG/M metagenome (GOLD analysis project Ga0187783, IMG submission 132471) | Tropical peat soil microbial communities from peatlands in Department of Meta, Colombia - 1015_SJ02_MP02_20_MG | ecosystem: Environmental > Terrestrial > Soil > Wetlands > Peat... | reverse complement strand
TCGCCCATCTTGTGGAAATGGTCGTTACCGCCGCTCCCGCAAACTAAGGCCCTTCGGATTTGGCACACTAAGGCTCCCAACCTGAGTGTCGTATTTTGGACAGCCCCGAAGCAATTGTCCGGTTAGGGCGTTACTCAGGACTTTGCTGATTCATTGCAATCCTGGGGTGTATCACTGTCGGCGCTCTGTAACCCGTTGATTCGTTGACGGATATGCGGATAGGGACGGGAAAAAGGACCACCCCGGCTGTTCGGAATATTTTATGCAGCGACTTTTTGTCGCTCATGGTGTAAAGCCACGCACTGTGGAAGGACGCAGACCCTGGACTCGCCGTTCGCGCAATTCACCGCCTTCACGATCAAGCTGCTTAGAGCGCGTCCTGACACCCCATCCGTTCAGGATCTGCAAGACGTTGATTTCTTCAAGGCCGCTCCACTCTTGCCAGTTTCACTTGACTGTTTGCCTAGACAGAGCGGCAATTGTGTCGATCTTAAGGAGAGAATGTAATGTCAGCGTTAGTCGTTCAAATCGCTCAATTGCCGAGCTTATCTAGGCAAGAACTTCTTGATCTCTGGCGGAGAGCCTACCGGAAATCTCCACCCCTGGGGATTCGTCGCGAGATTCTAGTTCCCTTCCTTGCCTACAAACTTCAGGAAAGGGTCTATGGTGGTCTCAAACCTTCAACGCGATCCGAACTCCGTCGAATTGCTCGGGGTCTCCAAAGAGAAGGAAGGGCTTCGCAGTCCATCATTCAATCGAAGATAAAACGCGGAACACGCCTGCTGCGTCGATGGCGCGGAGAGATACACGAGGTTGTAGCTGTGGACCCAGGATACGAGTATCGAGGCGGAAAGTATCGCAGCCTCTCTCAGATCGCTCGGATGATCACTGGCACCCAGTGGTCCGGCCCGGCATTTTTCGGACTACGAAAAAGCAACTCGGCCCTCAGTAAGCACAATGACTAACCGACAGGTCCGCTGCGCTATCTATACGCGCAAATCCTCCGAAGAGGGCTTGGAACAGTCCTTCAACTCCCTCGAAGCCCAGCGCGAGGCGTGCCAATCGTTCATTCTCAGCCAGAAGCACGAAGGCTGGGCGGTTGTGAACGCTCGCTATGACGACGGTGGGTTTTCGGGCGGAACGATGGAGCGTCCGGCCCTCAAGCAACTACTAAGTGATATTCAAGCCCGCAAAATCAACGCGGTGGTCGTCTACAAGGTCGATCGACTCACTCGGGCTCTTGGTGACTTCTCCAAGATTATCGAGATATTTGATTCCCAAGGTGTCAGCTTTGTGTCGGTAACGCAGCCGTTCAACACAACAACGTCGATGGGGCGTCTGACACTGAACGTGCTGCTGTCGTTTGCCCAATTCGAGCGCGAAGTTACCGGCGAACGGATTCGAGACAAGATTGCCGCTTCCAAGAAGAAGGGTATGTGGATGGGCGGCGTCGTTCCCTTGGGTTACGAGTGCAAGGACCACCGGCTAATCGTCAGTCCGGCGGAGGCTGACACTGTACGGGACATGTTTCGACAATATCTCAGACTGGGATGCGTCAAGAAGTTGAAGGCATATCTCGATGAGAACCAAGTCCACAGCAAAATCCGTGTTTCCCGAAGTGGCCGCACCAGCGGCGGCGCCGCCTTCTCTCGCGGAGCCCTCTACCATCTGTTGAACAACCGCGTCTACATCGGCGAAGTACATCACCGACGCGAATGTTACCCAGGCCAGCACGAAGCAATCGTGCCAAGGCCTCTCTGGGATCAGGTCGCCCAGCACCTACGTGTAAACGAGGTGCACCGCACAGAACGATCTCATAGATCGCCAAGCTTGCTTGGAGGCAAGCTTTTCGATTCCGAGGGTGTCCGGCTCACGCCGACACACTCCCTTAAGAAGTTCAAGCGCTACCGCTACTACACGTCGCAGGCGGTGATTAACGATCCGAAAGCGACCTCTCTCATTACCCGGCTTCCGGCACAGGAGATCGAGCAATTCGTTCGACGTGAAATTCATGCCTCTCTGCAAAAACCGGTTCGGTGCGTCGCCAGAGTTAGAGAACACGCCAGCCGGGAGTCAATAATTGCTCAGTGCAGGAATCTAGCGACCAAATGGACAGCCTTGGACCTTCTGAAGCAGGACGACTTCATTCGGCGCGTACTGAGTCGAGTTGTGGTTGGCGCTATGACTGTCACGATCGAAATCGATAGAGCCAAATTCGTCGCGACATTTCTCGAAGAGAAATCAGGAAAAGCCGTGCGTCCGATGCGAAGCCGCAATGACGTCCTAAGACTTACCAAACGGTTTCAGATCGTTCGACGAGGTGGCGAGGTCCGTATTATTTGGCCGTCCAGCGCTCAATCCTTTGACTGCACCCCAATACCCTCAATTGTTAAGGCCGTCGCACGAGCTCGCGATTGGTATGAGTCCATCGTTGCCGGTGAAATTTCGACTGTAGAGGAAATTGCGAAAGCATCGGGCATGGCCGGCGCGTATATCAGACGCATTCTGCGTTGCGCAATGCTCTCACCTCAGGTCGCAGAGACCCTTCTAGCCGGCAAGCACCGCCCCGATCTAACGCTAAAGGAATTTCTGCGTGAGATGCCGCTCGATTGGAGACTCCAGAAGAAATCTCTGTAGCCTCGGCTAAGAAATCTAAGACCGAAGCTTATGTTTAGTACTTGGGTCACCTCAGCCGAAACAACGACGAGGATCTTGAAACTCAACCGCCCCTTGGCGGGCGGAGAAAAATCACATGGTTTGTCCCCATTGGCTCCATTGAGTGGAGAAGTTCGGGTTTGCTCTATGCACCTTGCCCCGTCTTGGGGCCGAAAATTGATGTTTCTCGGTCAAAGCCTTAAAGAGAGAGATTGGAGACGACTGAATGGCGGAGAGGGTGGGATTCGAACCCACGGTTGAGTTTCCCCAACACACGCTTTCCAAGCGTGCTCCTTAAACCGCTCGGACACCTCTCCGCACGAGCAAGCGATAGCAGCGTAGCAAATTTCGCCGCGACCCAGCAAACCGCTCCGACGCGCTATTCCCGCCCCACTGTTCCTGATTACCCGCCAACAGGGATAATTCGGCCGCCCTTTACACCAATGAGATAATCCCAGCCTAATGCCCGCAAAATTTCTCGGCATCGACGTCGGTACTGGCGGGACGCGCGCTGTCCTCATCGACGAATCCGGCCGCGTTCTCGGCTCTGCCACCAGCGAGCACGAGCCCATTTCTGTCCCGCACATCGGCTGGGCCGAACAGCGCCCGCAGGATTGGTGGCGCGCCTCATGCGCCGCGATCCGGGAATGCCTCGATCGCACCGTCACGGGCGCCGAGGAAATCTCTTCGATCGGCCTCACCGGCCAAATGCACGGAATGGTCTTGCTTGACGCCGGCGGCGAAGTCCTCCGTCCCGCGATCATCTGGTGCGACCAGCGCACTGAAGAGCAAAGCCGCGCCATCACCGAAAAGATTGGCGCCGACCGCCTGATCCAACTGACGGCGAATCCCGCGCTGACGAATTTCACCTTGACGAAAATCTGGTGGGTACAGCAGCACGAACCCCAAGTCTGGTCGCGTGTACGTACCATTCTCCTGCCAAAGGATTACGTGCGGTTCAAGCTCACTGGCGCGCGCGCCATCGACGTTGCCGACGCGTCCGGCACGCTGCTCTTCGACGTCGTGAAACGCCGCTGGTCCGCAGAGATGATGGCGGCATCCCGAATCACAGCCGATCAGTTGCCCACAGCCTTGGAATCGCCGGAGATCAGCGGTCGCATTTCAAGTGACGGCGCCCGCCTGTCCGGCCTGCGCGAAGACACGCCGGTGATTGCAGGTGCGGGCGACCAAGCTGCGGGCGCCGTCGGCATCGGCATCGTTCGCCCCGGCGCAGTCAGCGCCACCATCGGAACGTCCGGCGTGGTATTCGCCGCAACCAGTGCGCCTACTCTCGATCCCAGGGGTCGCATCCACACGTTTTGCCACGCGGTTCCCGGCCGCTGGCACGTTATGGGAGTCACGCAAGCCGCTGGCTATTCGCTGCGATGGTTTCGTGATCAGCTTGCGAACAGCGTTTCGTACGACCAACTCACCTCCGAAGCCGCTAACACTCCCGCCGGTGCAGACGGCCTTCTCTGGCTGCCCTACCTGATGGGCGAACGCACCCCGCATCTCGACCCTGACGCGCGCGGCGCCCTCGTCGGCCTCACGGCTCAACACACGCGCGGCCACGTCGTGCGCGCCATCCTGGAAGGCGTTGCTTTCAGCCTGCGCGACGCGCTCACGATTTTTGAAGAACTGCGTCTGCCGGTGAACTCGATGCGCGTCGGTGGTGGCGGAGCCCGCTCTTCGCTTTGGCGCCAGATTCAGGCCGACGTTTACGGTATGCCTGTCGAGATGCTCGAAGCGGAGGAAGGTGCGGCGTACGGCGCGGCGCTGCTCGCTGGCGTGGGCGTGGGCGTGTGGTCATCCGTCGATGAGGCATGCGAGACGGCAGTTCGCGTCGCCCAATGCGTGCCTCACGATACAAAGCGCGCCGGCAAAATGAAGCAGAGATACGCGGAATATCGCAAACTTTACCCTGCCCTTCGCGAATCCTTTCAAGACGCGAAAGCCTAGCCAGCGGTGCGCGCGTTCGCGGTCATTTACAAGGCGCGGCCAGTGTCAGCTCCAGGCGCAACTTCCCTGCCCCATCGTCGGGCGGCACGAGACGAATGGCCGCGCAATTCTCCAGCACCCAATCAGCGCCGCTCGCACGCAATTCGTCGCAACCCGCAATAGTCGAAACGCCGATCACGCGCGCTCCCGCGCTCTTGCCCGCGCGAATCCCTGCCGGCGCATCTTCCACCACGACGCAATCGCTCGCTGCCAGTCCCAAAAATTCCGCCGCCTTCAAATAAGGATCGGGCGCCGGCTTCCCATTTTTAATATCGCTGGAAGTAACCAGCACCACGGGTCGCGGTAGTCCGGCCGCTCCCAGTCTCACCTCTCCCAGCGCGCGCGTGCACGACGTCACAATTGCCCAGCGGTCGGCGGGCAGCGCGTTCAACAACTCCGTCGCCCCCGGCAGCGCGATGACACCCTCGAGATCCTCAATTTCCCAGCGCTCGATCAACCGGTTTTCCGCTTCGTGATCCGCTTTCGGCAGATATTCGCGCACCGTCGTAATGCTCGGACGCCCGTGCGCCGCGCGCACCACTTCCGCGGGCTCGAACCCGTGGTCCAGGGCCCATTTCGTCCACACGCGCTCCACCGCTGGCGTCGAGTCGACGAGCACACCATCCATGTCAAAGAGCATCGCGCTGCAAGTAATTTGAACCATGCAAAAGTCTATCACGCGCTCCGCATCGATCGGCGACGACGCCGACCCTAGTCGGAAATGCAATTTTGTTTGCCAGCTCTCCGGCGATCAGCTCACAATGCAAAGGTCGATCAACGGCAACACCGTCGCCCTGAAGCTTCATCGCGAGGAAGACTCGAAAGTGCGCCTTACCCCTCGCGGCTTCCGCTGGATCAGCAGACACCCGTTCTAAGCAAGCTCTTGCGTTACGCTTCGCAGTTCTACTGCGGGGCAGGCGCCTCTGGCGCTTCATGCAATGCCGCAAACACACGCCTTGCCTGCGTGCCCGGCACCTCGGACGCCAACTCCTCCACCGTAAGTTCGCGCAGCCGGGCTACGCTTCCAAACCGACGCAAAAGCTTTCGCGCGGTCCGGTCACCCACCCCGGGAATCTCTGTCAACGACGTCCGTAAGCGCTGATTCGAGCGACGCTGCCGGTGAAACGTCACCGCGAAGCGGTGCGTTTCGTCGCGAATCTGCTGGATCAAATGCAGCACCGGCGAGTGTCGCTCCAGAGTAATCGGTTCATCCTCGCGTCCCAGCACGTAAAGAATTTCTTCTTTCTTCGCTATGCTTGCTACCGGCTGATTGATGATTTCGAGTTTTTCCAGCGCCGCCGCGGCCGCGTGAAGCTGCCCGATACCGCCGTCGATAAGGATCAGGCTCGGCAGCGCCTTGCCGTCCTTCTGCAGCGCGCGATAGCGTCGCTCAACGGCCTCACGCATGCTCGCGAAATCATCCCGCAGAATTCCCAGCGATTTTTCGGAATTTTCCGGCATCGCCTCGCCGCGAATGATGAATTTCCGGTAGTCGGATTTTTTCATCTTGCCGTCTTCCCATACCACCATCGAAGCCACAGTATCCGATCCCTGAATGTGCGAAATATCGAAGCTCTCGATGCGCTTCGGCGGCTCGGGGAGCTGCAATGCCGATTCGAGGGCTTCTGCAATCGCCTTCGAGCTTGGCCGCAGAACGCGAAACCGCTGCGTGAACGAGTGCTTCGCGTTATTTTCCACCAGCTCCAAAAACTGGTGTTTCTGCCCGCGCTGCGGATTAGCGATTTCCACGCGGCGCCCGGCCTTTTCGGTGAGCACTTCTTCCAGCAACTCGCGATCCTCGAAATCGATCGGTGTGTGGATATATCGCGGAAAGTAGGCGGCATCGAGATAGAGCTGTTTCAGCAGCGACGGCAGAAATTCCCCAGGATCGAACTCCTCAAGCTCCTCCCAGTAAAAATCGCGCCGGTCTACCACGCGGCCGCCACGCAGGTGAAACAGATTCACCGCAACTTGCGGCGGCTCCGCATACCACGCAATCACGTCGGTGTCGTCGCCCTCCGCAGCGGCGATCTTCTGGCGCTCCTCCATTTCCGCGAGCGTGCGCAGCAAGTCGCGATAGCCCGCCGCCTCTTCGTAGCGCTCTTGTTCTGACGCGCGCTCCATACGTTCCTCGAGGCTGCTCGAAAGATCGCTGCGCCGCCCCTCGAGCAGTAGCCGCACGTCGCGCGCGGCCTCTGCATAGCGCTCATCCGTCACCAATGCCTCCACACACGGCCCGAGGCAACGGTGAATGTAATACTGCAGACAAGGCCGCGGATGATGCCGGGTAAGGTCCACCGTGCACGACGGAACCAGAAAATGCTTGTGGATCAGGTGCACAAGGCTATGAGCCAGGCGCGCCGGAAAATAGGGGCCGAAGTAAATCGACCCGTCCTTGTTAAGCCGGCGCGTGACGTAGACCCGGGGATATTTCTCGAACGCCGTGTAGCGGATATAGGGATACGTCTTGTCATCGCGTAGCAGGATGTTGAATTTGGGCTTGTGGCGCTTGATGAGGATGTTTTCCAGCGCCAGCGCTTCTTTTTCGTTGTCGACCACGATGTAGCCGACGTCGGCAGTCTCGCGCACCAACGAGCCCGTCTTTGCATCCACCCATTTTGATTCGAGGAAATAGGATTTCACCCGCGACCGTAGCGAACGCGCTTTGCCCACATAAAGAATGGTCTCGGCGGCGTCTTTGAACAGATATACCCCGGGCTGCATGGGCAGATTGGCGACTTTTTCGCGGAGTTCCATCCTGGCGCGCTAAAATGTTCCCCCAAATGCCCTTACGGGATTGCGATACAACTTCTATGATACCAAACGCCATCGAACGGCTGCGAAAGGAGCCAATGCGCGTGCGTAGGGCTTTTCCAGCGGGATCGCGACTAACGCTGGTTGCGATGATCGCCTCTATGTTTATTCCAAGCGCTGTTCAGGGGCGGGAGCAAGTCCAAAAAGACCAGCAGCAATCGCAAGATCAATCGCCCCCCGGGAGCCCTCCCGCGACCACCGCTCCGCCGAAGGAAGGGCAACCGAAAACGCAGCCCGCGGAAGATGATCCGCATAAGTACGACGCTTTCAACGCCGAGAAGGACATAGAGGTCGGCACGTTCTACATGCACAAAGGCGACATCGATGCGGCCATCCCACGCTTCGAAGAGGCCGCGAATCTCCGCCCGAACTATGGCAAACCGCGACTGCTGCTCGCGGAGGCCTACGAAAAGAAGAAAGATCCCGATTCGGCGGTGAAGTATTACAAGGAATATCTGAAGGTCTATCCCAACGCGCCCGACGCCAAGAAAGTCCAGAAGAAAATCGAGAAGCTCGAAGGAAAGTGAGTCCGCCGCTCGGTCCGGAACGATAGTCAGTTAGCCGGAAACGATTCCAGGAACTTCATGGCGCGGGCATAGTCGGCAAATTTCTTCTCTTCTTTGCGGAATTGCGCACCGTGAGATTCGCGCCGGCAGTGTGCGAAACGCATGGGATGCTTCAGGTGCAGCATCTCGTGATAAAGAACGTACGCCACTACATATTCCGGGACATTTTTTCGGTCGAGCAGACGATTGATCACAATCTGCTCCAGCGCCGGATCGAAACAGCCGAGCTGGCGCCGCCATGAACGCTTGCTCCAGCCGAGTCGCGGAAGCGGCAGCGCATCGCGAAAATAGCGTCGATTCAGCTGCTCAAACATGGACGCCAGATCGTGATGCGCGCCGGCTGGACGGTGTTCGGTACGCCGAACGCGCTGTTGCCTCAGCGCGAGCAAGCGCCGCCGGGTCGAGGTGGCATAAGAAAATTCACGATACGCGTCGACCAAATCCCTCGGCGCCCTCCGCCTGTAGAGGCGCGATAGCAACAACGCGGCCGCCGCTTCCACCACTGAGCTTGGGGCCTCCCGCAGCACGTCGGAAAGCCGAACGTAAGCGGTGTCTTCCTGCAGCCGAATTGTGTGCGTGAGGTCGGCGTACGGATGATATTCGACAACGAACTGTGGCGGGCGCCCGACGCAGCCCAGCCGCGTGTAGATCCGATGAAAGATTTTCTCGCCGCCGGGAACCAAACTGTGCTCGGCCGGCAAACGCAAACCGCGCAGCAGCTTGGCGCCAGTCTTCCTCAATTTGGCTTTCTCCGGACGGGAGCGGGAAGCATTTCCTTGCTGGCGGCCTGCGCGTCGGCAATCGCGTCCTTGGTGCCCTGAATCGCATCTTCCAGCGTGTCTTTGTAGCTTTGAAAATCGGACCCGTTTCCTTCATCCAGCTTCTGCAACGCAGCAAGAAATTCCTTGCCCTTCGATTCGAGAAGCTTCAGCGAAGCGTGGATATCCACCTGCTTTTGCTTCGCGTCATCAATTTGATCTGCGGCGTCATCTATGCAGCCTGAATAAGCGTTCATCAGACCGTTTAGCACCTCGTCGCGACGGCGCTCTGCCACCTGCCGGTTGAGCTCATATTGAAATTTCTTCAGGCGATCGTCAGCAAACGCAACGTACAGCTTCATGCGATCCGAAGGGTTATTGGCTTCGCGGATCTTGTCGGCCTCCGTATCGGTGAGGTATTCCTTCTTCTCTTGCGGGACATGCGCGCGTGCAGACACGGCCGCGAACGCAAGTGCCAGAATCGCCGAAAATCTTACGAACTCGCCGCCCCGATGCCGCATCGAAGCTCCTACCCCTTTGGTTTCGCTGAATCGGTCGCCACTCCCGGCTGCAACGGAAACAGCTCCTTGATGAGATGCCGATTCACGTCATCGAGAGACTTGCGAATTTCCAAAAAGGGTTTCTGGTCATCGCCGGAAAGCCGTACAAGCACATTGTCGAGCCGCCGAAGCGACTCGCGCACCGAAATTTCCAGTTCTTTGAACCCAGCGGAATGTTTTTCGGGGTCCACGCGTTTCGCTTCCAAGCCTTTTTCGCACGTCGCCACTTGAGTCTGATAGGCCTGTAGGCCCGCGAGTGCAGTTGTGACGTCGCGATCGATCACTTGCTTTTCGATCTGGTCGAATTCCGCCGTACCGAGAGGCACGATGAGCTTCGCTTTGTGTACGGGATCCGTTTCGTGGTCGAACCGTGAGCGAGCGACAGCCACCCGGTCAGTCGTGGTCGGCTGCTGAAAAGGCAAGAGCGACGCCATCAGGATAAGAGCCAACGGCCCCCAACCGTGGTCCCAAGTGCGAAAGGTTCCCGGCAAGACTACCTCTTCTTTTCCAGCTGGCGTTTGAGGAAGCGCACGCGGGCTGTCGCCTCGAAATACATATCGCTGGTCTCGTCTGTGTTCAACTGGAGAAACTTCTCATACGCATCCAGCGCCTGCGCGGCTTCGCCTAGTTTATCGTAGCAGGTGGCCCGCACGAACCAGCTTCCGACAGGAAGCTGTTTCCGTTGGGACAGCAGGTCGATGCCCTGAAGCGCCGCCTGATAATTTTTGCTCAGGTATTGGGCGTTTATGAGATCGCCCAGGACATCGTCCGATTTGGTGTCCATTTTCCACGCTACACCTAGCGCGCGAATCGCACTCGGATAATCCTTCTTTTCGATGTATGCATGGCCGAGAGCAGCCGGTATTTGCGCGTCGTGCGGATCGTCAACTTCACCTTTCTCGAGCGCGGCAATGGCCGCGTCGTAACGTTTCAAGTTCAGGTCAGCTTCGGCCCGGAGTTTCAAGGCGCGTAAGCTTTCGGCCTGTGCAAACTCGCCACCTCCGGCCGAGCGCACGCGGTCCAGCTCCGTCAGTGCGTCTTCGTATTTTCCGGCGTCAATCAGCAGAGACGCTCGTTCGATGTGCGCCGTGGAATCGTTTGGCTCCGATTTCAAGTAAACGTCGATTTCGGCAGCGGCGTCGGCAGATTTTTTCTCAGCGATAAGCGATCGTGCCAAGCCCAGGTGCGCCTCGGACGAGTCCGGACGCAGAGCGATTGTCGCGCGAAATTCCGCTTCAGCGTCACCGGCACGATTCGAAGCAAGCAGAGCCCGCCCAAGCTCCTCATGAATACCGGGACTTTTGTCGTCGAGCTTCTCGGCGGCTTGAAGCTGCTCGATAGCCTCTCCGAGCTTCCCTGTCTTTTCGTATGCCAAACCCAGTATCAATCTGGGCCGCGCTTCCGATGGCGACAGCTCCGCAGCCTTTTCCAGAGGAGCAATTGCGCTGCTCGCGTCGCCAATGTCGATGTCGGTCATGCCAAGATTCAAATATGCGGAAACCATCATAGGGTCGAGTTCAGCGGCCTTGGCGTATTCACTTTTTGCTTCGGCGGGACGATGCATTGCGGTCAGCGCGTAACCAAGCTGAAAGTGCGCCGCCGCGTCTTCGGGCTTCTTCGCCAAGTAGTCGTGGTACTTCTGCGCTGCGGCCGCAAAATCCTTCCGGTCGAGCGCCGCTTGCCCGTCGGCGAGCAACTGCTGCAGCGCCTCGGCTTCCGGATCGTGAATCCGAGTGTGGCTCTCGCCAACAACCTGCGCGCATGCCGGTGGCGCAGCCCAACAAAGACACGCTGCAAGGGTACCCGCCAGGAAAGGCGCGTTAGTTCGCAGGCGCCATCGCGAGCATCGAATTTCGCAATAATTCCGGATACCGCCGCTCGACGACCGATTCATCGCGGTTCATGCCACAGAAGAATTTCCATCGGCGCCCAGAGGTTTGTTCTCAGCGCCTTTGTCAGGGACAACATGATTAGCGTGATTTGCACCGTTGCGCTGATTCAGCACGCGCGTCAAGAATTTTCCCGTGTGCGATTCGGCATTTCGCGCCACCTGTTCCGGGGTGCCAGCCGCGACCACGTGTCCGCCCGCATCGCCGCCCTCAGGCCCGAGGTCGATAATCCAGTCCGCGGACTTAATCACATCCAGATTGTGCTCGATGATCAGCACTGACGCCCCACCCTCGAGCAATTTCTTAAACGCCGTAAGCAGCTTCTGAATATCGTCAAAGTGCAAGCCGGTCGTCGGCTCGTCAAAGATATACAGGATTCCGGCGTTCTCCTGCCGTGTGAGATGCGCTGCCAGCTTCAGCCGTTGTGCTTCCCCGCCGGAGAGGGTAGTGCCCGACTGCCCGAGCCGCACGTAGCCGAGACCTACCTCTTCCAGAACGCGCAGGCGCGAGGTGACCTTCGGGTGCTGGGCAAAAAACCCAATGGCTTCACGCGCCGTCATTTGCAAAACGTCGTGAATATTCTTGTCCCGGTAACGCACGTCGAGCACGCTGCTCTTATACCGCGTCCCACGACACTCTTCGCACACCAGTTCGACGTCCGCCAGAAAGCGCATCTCCACGGTCACCGTGCCGTCCCCCTGGCACGCTTCGCAGCGTCCGCCCGGGATGTTGAACGAGAAATGGCCGGACGAAAGCCCGCGCTTCCTCGCCTCGGGCGTCGCCGCGAAAACTTCGCGAATCGGGTCGAACGCTTTCAAGTAGGTGGCTGGATTTGAGCGCGGCGTGCGCCCGATGGGCGATTGGTCCACCATTTCGATCGCCGTCAGAGCTGCATCGCCCTCGATGCGGTCAACGCTTTCGCGCCAATTTCCACCTGTTCGCTTGGCCTGCAATGCCCTGAAGAGCACGTCGTAAACAAGCGTCGATTTCCCCGATCCCGAAACGCCTGTGATCGCAACAAGCATGCCAAGCGGAACTGTCACGTCTACGCCTCGCAAATTGTGGCTCCGCGCGCCCATAAGTCTCAGGAATTTGCCCATCGGGCGCCTTCGCCGTTGCGGAATTGCAATCCGCAAGTCGCCGCGCAAATACCGGCCCGTCAGCGACTGCTGGTCCGCCAGAAGGGCGTCTCGTGACCCCGCAAACATCACGTTGCCGCCATGTTCTCCCGCGCCGGGCCCAAGATCGATCACGTTGTCCGCTGCGAGCATCGTGTCCGGGTCGTGCTCCACCACCAAGAGCGTGTTGCCCAGATCGCGCAAGCCTTTGAGGATTTCAATCAGGCGGTTCGTGTCCCGCGGATGCAGTCCAATGGAAGGTTCATCCAATACATACAGCGCGCCCACAAGATGCGAACCGAGCGACGTCGCCAGTTGAATCCGCTGCGCTTCACCCCCGGAAAGAGTCGAAGTCAGCCGATCCAGCGTCAGGTAATCCAACCCGACTTCATCTAGAAAACGCAGTCGTTGCTGAATTTCGACGAGAACTTTGTCAGCAATTTCCGTTTCTGCTGGGCTCAATACAAGCGAATCAAAAAATGGCCGCGCTTCTTTCACCGTCATCTGCCCAATTTCGGTGATCGACCGCCCAGCGATTTTTACCGCGCGCGCTTCACCACGCAACCGGGTCCCTCGACAGTCGGGACAGGTCGCATATCCGCGATACCGGCTCAGAAACACACGCACATGCAGTTTGTATTTCTTCCGTTCGAGCCAGTTGAAAAATCCTTTTACCCCGATGTAATCCTCTTTCTTGTCGCCTTCGATGATCGCGTCTTGCTGCACCTGGGTCAGCTCGCGGAACGGCACGTCGGTCGGAATGCCCTTCGACCGCGCATACCTGCGCATTTCCATCGCGAGCTGCCGATAGCGCGGCTTGGTCCACGGCTCGATTGCGCCCTCATATAAAGTCTTGCTTTTATCTGGCACCACACGATCAATGTCGAAATCGATCGTGTTCCCGAATCCCTGGCACCGCGGGCACGCGCCGTAAGGATTATTGAACGAGAAAAGCCGGGGCTCAGGCTCCTGATAAGTGGCGCCGCACTTCTTACACTCGAATCGCTCACTGAAAACCAAGCGCTCGGCCTGTGCGTCTGGCATTTCCGGTACAAATTCCAAAATCGCTTCGCCACGCCCTTCTCGATAGCAAATCTCAATCGAATCCACTAGCCGCGACCGAACGTCCGCCGACAGCACCAGCCGGTCCACGAGGACAAAGACTGGCTTCCCGAAATCGAGGTCCAGCAAATCTTCCGGCACCGAGAACTCGAACACTCGGCCTCCCTGATACAGCCGGTTGAACCCGTGCTTGCGCACATTCATCAGCGTTTCGCGGATCGAGTCGTGTGTCGGCTTGGCCGCCTTTCGTGCCCGCTGATGCGTCGGGTGACCGCTCGCCGCAGCATTCGCCGCCTCTGGCGTCAGTTTCAGTTCGTGCAAAACGTAGAATCGCCGCCCTTCGCCGAGCGCCAGCACCCGCGCGACGATTTCGTCCATCGAGTCCTTGCGGACTTCTTCGCCGCAATTCACGCAAAACGTGTGCCCCACACGCGCGTACAGCAAGCGCAGGTAGTCGTAGATTTCCGTCGCCGTAGCTACCGTCGAGCGTGGATTTCGCGTCGAATTCTTCTGCCGGATCGAGATAGCGGGGGCAATTCCGGTGATTTCATCCACGTCGGGTTTCTCGATGCGCTCCAGAAACTGCCGAGCGTACGCTGAAAGCGACTCGATGTACCGCCGCTGCCCTTCTGCATAGAGTGTGTCGAACGCGAGGCTCGATTTGCCGGAGCCCGACACCCCCGTCACCACCGTGATGGCATTGTGCGGGATGGTTAAGTCGACGTTTTTGAGGTTATGTACCCGCGCTCCGCGTACGCGGATCTCCTCGGCATCTCCGGGGGTTACCTTACCAGACGACGGGACCTCAGCTATTTCCTGGGCCTCAGGTGCACCTGTGGGCTTCGTTACCATAAGCGTAAACCAAAAATTATACGCCCCCGCGCAAATCCGGGCAAACGAGGAGCGGCACACTTATGGCAGCGTCAAAGGAGTAGAATTCAACCCGGCTTAAGCATACCGAGTGTCCGCAGAACTACAGGAGCGCGATGAAACCGATCAACGCTGTTTGGCTGGGAACTGCTGTTGCAATGCTCCTCATGCCAGCCGCGGCTCACGCTCAGACCGTCGCGCTAGCAGTCCAGCCATGCGAAAACCTGGCCCACCTTTCTTTGGCTCACATGAAAGTCACAATGGCGCAGACCGTGGCTCCCGGCTCATTTTCCGACGCCCCGTTTTTCAAAGCTGTTCCCGCCTTCTGTCGCGTCCAGATGGTCTCGACCCCCACAGCTGATTCCGACATTAAGATCGAAGTCTGGCTGCCCACCAATGGATGGAATGGCAGGTTTAGCGCCGTAGGAAATGGCGGCTTTGCTGGTTCTATCGGATACCAAAGCATGGGAATGGCAATCGAGCAGGGCTACGCAACCGCAGGAACAGACGCGGGCCACTCCGGAGACGCGGAAGATGCGCGTTGGGCGCTGGGCCATCCTGAAAAGATCGCCGATTTCGGTTATCGCGCGATACATGAAATGACGCAAGCCGCGAAATCGGCCATTCGAGCGTATTACGGCAACAGCCCGCATCATTCTTACTTCGGAAGTTGCTCCGACGGTGGCCGGGAGGCTCTGATGGAAGCCCAGCGCTTTCCCGAAGACTACGACGGGATCATTGCCGGTGCGCCCGCAAATTTCTGGACGCACCTGCTAACGAATGCGCTGTGGAACGAACAAGCGCTCACGATCCCTTCGGAGGGCTACATCCCGTCGAGCAAGCTTCCGGCAATTGCGAGTGCGGTGAATGCTGCCTGCGATGCGCAGGACGGCGTTAAGGATGGAATCTTGAACGACCCGCGCAAATGCCACTTCGATCCCGCTGCGCTGTCATGCAAAGGCGCCGAGACGGACTCGTGCTTGACGCCGCCACAGGTGACTGACCTCAGGAAACTATATGAAGGCGCGCACGATTCGGACGGTCGCGAGATATTTCCCGGCTATCCCCCTGGCGCGGAGGATGGCAAGGGCGGCTGGGAGCCATGGCTCACGGGTTCAGGGCCAGGAAAGAGCGCGGCCTTCGCTTATGGCAACGGCTTTTTCGCCAACATGGTTTATGAGCAGGCCGATTGGAACTACCGGACGGCCACAGTCGACAACGCCGTTAAGGCCGCTGACGAAAAAATGGCGCCGGTCTTGAATTCGACTGATCCCAACCTGGCGCCTTTTCGCGCCCATGGCGGCAAATTGATCCTCTACCACGGCTGGAACGATCCCGCGATTCCCGCCCTCAACACGATCAACTATTTCGACAGCGTCGTCCGCGCTCTGGGTGATAAAGACGTGGACTCCTTCGTGCGCCTATACATGGTGCCCGGCATGCAACACTGTGGCGGCGGGCCGGGACCATACCGATTTGGCCAACCGGGCTCGCTTCAGCCGGCTGGCGCAAAGGACTCACGACACGACATTCAGCTTGCGCTAGAGAGCTGGGTGGAAGAAGGCGAAGCGCCGACAACAATCATCACCACGAAATACGTCGACGACGATCCCGCCAAAGGTGTGCAAATGACCCGCCCGCTCTGCCCCTATCCATTAGCCGCGAAATATAAAGGCACCGGCGACACGAACAAATCCGACAACTTCGTCTGCGCCCCTACTCGATAGTCGTGCCGTGACATGGCCGCCTGACGCCTACCGCATCGTCGCATCCAGAAACGCATTCACATCCGCCGACCACACAGTAATTCCCTCCCGCCGCGTTCCAAATCCCCAGTGACCGTCCTGCGCCGTGCTTCCAAATGAGGGATAAATCTTCGCCTGATTCGGCGGCCCTTTCTTCTCTAGTTCCTTCCCCAACACTTTGCTCGGCTCTAGGCTATAGTCGTTTTGCGCCTGAATTACGAAAATCGGTGCGCTCGCCCGTCGCACCGCTCGTCTTAGCCGATCGGCCAGCACGGGATTCCAACTCTGTGCTGCGGGCGCAAACGGAAGAAAGGCCTTGATCCCGAGCCCTTTCTCCGCCGTCAGTATCGTCTGTATCCCGCCGAAGGAAATGCCCATCATCGCGATGTGCTGTGTGTCCACCCACTTCTGCTCCTTCAGCCAAGCCACCGCCGCTTCCACGTCCTTGTTGTACAGTTCCTGCAGGTCCGCTGCCTCTCTTTGCGCGGCAGTTCGGTCAAAAGGATGCGCCTCGAATGCCTGCCTCTGCAAATCCATGATGTATTCACCTGGAGAAGCGCCTTGCCCGTGTCGTTGAAACGTGAAGAACGCGAAGCCTTTTTTCTGATAGAAGTTCGCTAGGTCAGGAGGTCCGCACGGCGCCGGATTCTTCTCGCTGCCATGATTGAAGACGATCACCGCATACGGTTCGGGCCCATCCGGAGTCAGGTAGCATCCGTGCAGCCGATACTTTCCCGCAGGGATCGTCACCTCATGTGGCGTGTCCAAACCTTGCGCGTTCGCGCGCGTCGCCCACACGTGGAGGGAAAGCAGGCAGCAAACCATTATCGCCAGAATCGTCGAACGCATAGGCTCGGAGTCTGACACAAAAGCCTTCAAGGGAATGGCGCTTTCGGTTCTCTGCATGATCAGCGTACTTTTTTGCACCCCTCTCCCGCACTTCAAGAATCGAACGAACGCGCGACAGGAACACCAGAAAGACGAAGAACGCGAATGCGCGCCAGAGGAGGACTGCATCCATGTCGAAACACTCAGCTTCGCTTGCCGCGACGGCAATTCTCGGATTACTAGCTGCGCTCAACATCGTTGGAGCTGCACACGCAAAGAGCGCTCCCGTGAACCAAATCGTGCTGGTCCATGGCGCGTGGGCGGACGGCTCCGGTTGGAAAGGCGTCTACGACATCCTGGTGAACGACGGTTTCAAGGTGAGCATCGTTCAGGAACCCGAAACATCTTTTAGAGACGACGTTGCAGCCACGAAACGCGTGCTAGCCCTGCAGGACGGGCCGTGCATCCTCGTCGCTCACAGCTACGGCGGAGCCGTAATCACTGAAGCGGGCACTGATCCGCCTGTTGTGGGATTGGTGTACGTCGCTGCCCACATGCCCGATACGGGAGAGAAAGAGTCGGAAGATGGAAAGCGATTCCCTAGCGACCTCGCAAAGTCGGGCGCGATAAGAAAGACTTCAGACGGATTCACCTATATCGATCCGGAGCGGTTTCACGAGTTATTCGCAGCCGATGTGCCCGCCGACCAAGCCGCTTTAATGGCGCGCTCGCAGGTGTGGAATTATGCCGATAATTTCTCGGCGACGATTACGAATGCCGCGTGGCGCACGAAACCGAGCTGGATGGTAGTGGCCGGCAGCGACCGGACGATCAATCCCGAACTTGAACGTTGGTATGCCGCACGTGCGAAGAGCCACAAAATCGAAGTCGCAGGCGCCAGTCACGTGGTCTACATCTCGCACCCGAAGGAAGTCGCAGCCGTGATCGAGGAAGCGGCGAAAAGCGCTGGACAATGAAATTATTCACGCGGCCGCACTTTCCGGCCCACTCGGTAGGAGAATTCTGACAGCAGGACCGAAGGAGAGAGGCGCTCGGAGAAATCACGAGCGCCTCTTCTACTGCGTCAACGTAAACTAAACCTCACTGGATCACCTCCTTCTCGGCACGGCTGCCGATATCGACGAGATGTCGCATAGACTCACTATATCGCGGCACCCCCGGAAATGCCAAAACACTGACGTTTCGAGGCGCGCAAAATGAAACCGAAGTTGCTGATGCGCCCCAATGTGTGTACACTCCGCCGCACTGTTCCGGCCCTCACTTTATCCGACCAGGAGGAAGTAAATGAAAGCGAGAGCGGTGTGGCTTTTTCTGGCAATGTGTCTCGTCGGTGTGGCGTCGAGCCACGGCGCCGATGACCCATTCTTGGGCACGTGGAAGTTAAACGAAGCGAAATCTAAAATCACTGCGGGATCCGGGAAAAACAGCACAGTCGTATATGAGATGTCAGGCGACAGCATCAAGGTAACCATAGACGGCACCGGGCCAGACGGCGCCGCGACGCACAGCGAATGGACCGGCAAGTTCGATGGCAAAGACTATCCGGTGACCGGCGATCCGAACGAAGACACGCGGGCTGTTAAGAAGGTAAGCGCTCACCTCGCGACGTTTGCCGTGAAAAAGGGCGGGAAGGTCGTTGAGACTGGCCGCATCGTCGTCGCCGCAGACGGAAAGACGCGCACCGTGACCACCCAGGGCGTTGACGCCAAGGGAATGAAGGTCGGCGGTAGCGCTGTCTACGATAAGCAGTAATCCCTTCAGTTTTACCGAAACGAGGGGAGCGGCTCCCGCCGCTCCTCTTTTTTTCTTCCCTCGGCCCATTTTAAGCGTGTTAGAGAGCGCGCTTGCTCAGCTTTTGTTGTGAGTAGAGACCCTGTTCGATTTCTGTGCGGCTCGGTGACTTTGTGGCGGATTCAGGTCCATGCCGCTATGACAACGGGGCGAGAAAGCTTGTGCCGTGCGGAATCGTGCCGCCGAAATTTTCCGCGACCGTTTGGCCCATGTCGGCGAGGGTCTGGCGGACGCCTAGATTCGCGCCTCCTTTTGCGCTGGGGGAGTAGGCAAGAATCGGGACGTACTCGCGCGAGTGATCCGTCGTCGGATTCACAGGATCGGGATCGCATCCGTGGTCCGCGGTGATCATCAGCAAATCGGGCGCGCGCATTGAATCGAGAAACGGTCCTAGCAGCGCGTCAAATTCCTCGAGCGACTTAGCAAATCCCTCCACGTCTTTGCGATGGCCGTAGAGCATGTCGAAATCGACGAGGTTGGTGAATATCAGCCCGCGCGGCTGGCGCGACATTGCTTCGCTGAGCTTCGCCATGCCGTCTGCGTTGTTTTTCGTGGTGACGTAGTTTTCGACGCCGCGCCCGTTGTAAATATCGTGAATCTTCCCGACGCCAAAAACCGGCACGCCGCGCTCGGCGAGCACGTCCAACAGCATCGGGCGTGGCGGCTCGACGGCGTAGTCGTGGCGCCGCTCGGTGCGCTTAAAATTTCCGGGCGTGCCGGTGAAGGGACGCGCGATGACACGCCCGACGCGATTCGGTCCATCGAGCAGCTTGCGCGCGATCTCGCACATACGATAAAGCTCGGCAATCGAAATCACGTCCTCGTGCGCGGCAATTTGGAAGACGCTGTCGCCCGACGTGTAGACGATGGGAAAGCCGGTGCGAACGTGCTCCTCGCCCAGCTCCTCGATAATTGCGGTACCGGACGCCGGCTTGTTGGCGAGTGTGCGGCGGCCGATTTGGCGTTCGAATTCGGTGATCAGTTCCTTGGGGAAGCCGCGAGGATAAACCGGGAAAGCCTGGCTTAGCCAAATTCCCGCCATCTCCCAGTGGCCGGTAGTCGTGTCCTTGCCCGGCGAAACCGTGATGCCTTTGCCGTAAGAGCCTTCGGGCCGCGCGGGCGGCGCGAGATGCGCGAGCGGCTTGATGTTCGCAAGGCCAAGCCGCACCAGATTCGGGAGCTTCAGCGGACGCGAACGCGCGATATGCCCCAGCGTGTCGCGGCCGACGTCGCCGTACTCGGCCGCGTCAGGCAATTCGCCGATACCGACGCTATCGAGCACGATCCAGATGACGCGGTCAAAATTCACGTGTCCAGACACACGCGCTCATCTCCTTCCGCAATTACCATATCATCTAGCTAGCTGTTCAGTCGCCTTGCGATGTTTTCTGCGCGTAGTAGCCTGTGCGCGAGCGCACATTCAGTTTGCCGCGGCCATGCGGCGGCGTCAGCGTAACGCTGACGTTGCGGAACGTGCCGTCCTTCGCGGTGTTGGTGGGATAGTAGCCCAGCGTGTACTGGTTGCGAATATCGCGCGCCACTTGTTCGCAAGTGGGCGTCACCTGATCCAGACTGTCAGGGAAATACGCCATGCCACCGGTGGCTTCAGCAAGCTGCTCGAGAACTTTTTTCGAGTGGCGCACCATGCGCTTGTCATTTTTGCGGTCGTCATCGCTGAAGACGCCAATTGCATAGATGGCGGCGTCGGATTCCTGCGCGGCTTTCACCGTGTATTCGAGAGTTTTCCGGCTCGCATCATCGTCGCCGTCGGTGACAACCAGCAACACGCGCTTATCTTTGTGCCCTTTTTTCAGGTGGTCCAGCGAGCCAATCACCGCGTCATATAGAGCCGTGCTGCCGCGTGAATCGATGCGGCTGAGCGCGTCGTCCAGCTCCTTCGGATCGCTGGTGAAGTCCTCGTTCAAATCCAAATAAAACTCATCGTTGAAATTCACCACGAACACTTCGTCCTGCGGATTGCTGGTGCGCACAAACGTGAGCGCGGCGGCGTTCACTTGCGACCGCTTTTCACGCATGCTGCCGCTATTGTCGATAACCAGCCCCATCGTCACCGGAATATCCTGCCGCGAAAAAACCGAAATCTTCTGTTCGACCTTGTCTTCGTAAACGCGAAAGTTGTCCTGTCGCAGATCGGAAATGAAATCGCCCTTGTCGTCGGTAACAGTCGCGTGCAGCACCACCATGTCCACGTTTTGCCGGATGTGATGCGCCTGATCAGTCTCCGTCTGCGCTGGAGGAGGCGGTGAAGGAATTACGGTGCCCTGCGGCTGCTGCTGACCTTGCTGCCCAGCCGATTGTGTTTGCTGCGCACGCGGCCCGCGCGCCCAGACGAGCGATCCCGTAGGCGCCGCCGCAAGCGCAAGCGCTAACGCGATTCCAGAAATGTGCAGACTGGAATTAATGGCCCGGCGCGAAGTAGCCCGTGCGGGCGTAAACGTTGAGTGGAGGAAGCCCCTTCGGCGGACGCAGCTTGACCTTGATTTTGCGCCATTTGCCGTCGCGCGCGTGGTTGCCAGGTCGGTAGCCGAGAACATATTGGTTCCGCAACTCCATGCTGATTTTGGTGGCGATATCCGGCAGGTCGTTCATGCTGTGAACGGCGAACGTTCGTCCGCCGGTCATCTGCGTCAGTTCACCCAGCAGTCCGGGACCTTCGCGCTCTTCCGGGGTTGGGCCGCCGTCGGGTTCATACAACCCGATCGCATAAATCTGAACATCCGCCTCCTGAACGAATTTGCGGATATCCGTCTCGGTGTAGCGACTATGATTATCTCCCCCGTCCGATATGATGAGCAAAGCTTTCTTTGTGTTGTGTGCTCCCTTCATCTGGCTCAGGCCAAGATAAATTCCGTCCAGCAGCGCCGTCATTCCGTGCGCGGACGTGAACATCAGCCGGTTCTGCAATTCCTCGACGCTCGCCGTGAAGGGGCTCACCAGTTGCGCGCGATCATTGAAATTGATCAGGAAAAATTCGTCCTGCGGGTTCGCCGTGCGGAAGAACTGCACCGCCGCTAGTCGCGACTTGTCAATCTTGTCGGTCATGCTGCCGCTCATGTCGAACACCACCCCGATGGAAACCGGCACATCCTCACTCGAGAAGCGCACAATTTCCTGCTCGACGTTGTCCTCGAACACGCGGAAATTCTCTTGCTCAAGACCCGTGACCAGGCGCGAATACGGATCCGTTACCGTCACGTTGACGAGCGTCATCTCCGTCTCGGTAGTGAGCGGTTTGCCTTTTTCGATCCGCTGCGGATTTAGGACGGCAGGATTCGGATTCTCAGGGCCGGCGGCGGTTTGTTGAGCGAAGCTGGAAGGTACTATCAGAGACGCTGCGGCAGCGATTACAAGAGTTATAAGGGCGACAGGCGCACATCCAACCACGAAACACCAAATAGCCCGTGGCCGCGTGGCACGTTCCTTCAAGGTGCCCCCAAAACGCCCCAAGTGCGGCGATTCTACCACTCGCCGTGCCGAAATCAAGCGGCACGATTCCCCCACTTTGCGCTCGGTTTTCAATGTACAAACCTGCTCAGCCTCCCGCTGTCCATCCCCGGCATGCATACCGTGCATCCAAACTCGGCCTCTGGTGCTAAGATTCACCCAACGCAAAATGGTGACCCGTTATTTATGCCAGTTCACAAGGATTCTTCCCCAAGAAGCGTTCTCGCAGTTATCCCGGCCCGCTACGGGTCCACACGCCTGCCCGGCAAGCCGCTCGCAGCGATAGCTGGCCGCCCGATGATTCAGCATGTAGTGGAGCGAGTTCGTCAGGCCGGAAATATTACTCGTGTCGTGGTTGCTACAGACGACGAACGCATCAAGAAGGCCGTGGAGGGATTTGGGGGCGAGGCCGTGCTAACCCGCAGCGATCATCGCACCGGAACCGACAGGGTAGCCGAAGTCGCCGCTCATATCGCTGCCGACATTTATGTCAACGTACAGGGCGATGAGCCTCTGATCGATCCCGCGACAATTGACGCTGTCGCGGCCGAGATATTGGACGATGAGTCGGTGCAAATCGCGACGCCATGCTCCGCGATCACGCTGCAAAATGAAATCATGGATCCAAACATCGTGAAGGCGGTTCGCGACTTCGAAGGGAATGCTCTTTACTTCTCGCGCGCGCCCGTTCCGTGGGTGCGCGATAGCGTCGCCGTCGTCGCGGCAAGACACTGGAAGCACATTGGGCTGTACGCATTTCGCCGCGACGCGCTGCTCGAATTTCCCACACTTCCGCCTGGCGAGCTCGAACGGCTTGAGCAGCTCGAGCAATTACGCTGGCTCGAGAATGGCTTTCATATCCGCATTGTCGAGACGGAATACGACGCAGTCAGCGTCGACGTTCCCGCCGATATCCAGCGTGTCGAGCAAATCCTCCGCAGCTCAACTAGTCGCCATTCCTGACGACTAGCTCCCGTCGCGCGGGTCGTAAGACGCCGGAGTGTTTCGCAAGGCGACCTCTTAGAGCTGGGCACCGCCTGTTGCGTCGATGTACTGGCCCGTTACCCAGCGCCCGTCGTGCGACGCGAGAAACGCCGCCGCGTCGGCGATATCATCCGGCTGGCCCACTCGGTTGAACGCCGAAAGAGAACTTGCATAGGCTCTGGCTTGCGGGTTGTTCAAAATAGGCGCCGCCATGTCTGTTTCGGTAAAGCCTGGGGCGAGCGAGTTCACGGTAATGTTCCGTGGGCCGAGAGCCTTGGCGAGCTCGAGCGTCAAAATGTTCAGCGCGCCTTTGGTCATCGCGTACGCAGCCTTTTGCGGGAAAGCGATCCGCGTCACGGCGGAGGAGATGTTGATTATGCGGCCGCCGTCCCTCAGGCGCGGCAATGCTTTTTGGCTCGCGAAAAACGGCACCTTGGCATTCAGGGCAAACACCTCGTCGTAGACAGCCTCAGTCGCGGTTTCGACTGAAGAATCCGGCGCGACGCCCGCGTTGTTCACTAAAATGTCGAATCGGTTGTTTCCATTGCGCTTGGTCAGCTCCGCGTCAAGCAACTTAAAAAGTTGATCCACAGTCGCGGCGCTGCTTAGGTCGACGCCGACTGAAAACGCCGCACCCCCTGCACCTTCAACCTCGCGTACTGTTTCGTCTGCACTTTTCTTATTTCGGCCATAGTGAACGGCCACCAAAGCACCGTCTCGGCCCAAACGAATCGCGATTGCCCGTCCTATACCGCGACTTGCTCCCGTTACAACTGCAATCTTTCCCTTCAATGACTGGCCCACGTTGGTATCCTTTCTCGTGAATCTTGCTGTCCACTAAGCGCAAACGCACGCCCGTGTTTCCCGCGCGCCAAATGGCTTTGCATTCATCGATCAGGGAAGTAGATGATCCGGTAGCCGAACAGGATTCAGGCGACTTCCTTGTGAAGACGGCCCAAATGTGTGGGATATTGGCTCGCTCGCAAACGCGAGAATGTAGATGCATATACACTGAGGAGGTTTGCGATGGCTCTCAGCTTTGCAAAAGATATTCGACCGCTATTCCGAGACAATCCCGACGTCAACTCGATGAAGAAATTTGGTCTCGATCTGTCGTCCTATGCGGATGTGAAAGCCAAAGCTACACATATCCACGGCGCGGTGGCAAGTGGCAAGATGCCGTGCGACGGCGCTTGGTCAGCAGCCCAAGTTGCGCTTTTCAAGCAATGGATGGACGAAGGAATGGCGCCGTAGGAGTGCTGGGCGCGAGCGTTTGTCTATTCCACTGCGCACAGGCATGCGCCCGTTGCAACGTATGACGTCCGAAACCTTCATCAGCATGAAGCGCGCGCAACTTCTGCAAAGCCTCTGGTCAAAGTGTTCCGGGTGGTCTATAGTGTGCAACGTATGGTCGAAGCTGGCACTCCTCGATTGATCGTCTGCATCTGTTGTCGCCTACTCCGCTGTCGATAGACACTCCCCTCGACTCTAGTCCGATTACGGACAGCAGAACCAAAAACAAGAAGTAAAACGGGCACACGCCCCCAACCATCGAAAGGGAGCCCTTACATGAATTTCATGACGCACTTTGGAAGAATCTCGGCTTTGATTCTCTTGGCCTTCGCTGCCGCGTGCCTTTCCGCCGCAGGGCAAACACAATCAGGACAATCTTCGGCCCAATCAATTGACGGGCTCTGGGACGCTACTGTGACCGTGCACGGTGTTTCCATCCCCTTTCGCATCGAGCTGTCGAGCAAAGGCGCAGACGTCACAAGCTACTTCTTCAACGGAGATGAAAAGGTGAATCCGTCCACGCAAGGCTCTTTCCTCGATGGATCTCTCGACCTGAAATTCGCGAGCTATGCCACCGAATTGAAAGCCGCGCTCCACGATGGAATCCTAAGCGGCTCCTACGAGGGCGGGCCGGGAACTTTGTATCCGTTCCAGGCGAAACGCCACAATGCTTCGTTAACATCGGCCATTGATCCGAATGCGCCGCTTATTGATGGGCGCTGGGAAATCCAGGTAAAGAGCCCGAAAGGCGAGTCGGCGTGGCACTTTATCGTCAAGCAATCTGGCCCCAACGTTTCGGCGGCCATTCTGCGCGTCGATGGCGATACCGGAACCCTCTCTGGCAGCTACCGCGACGGAAAATTCGTCCTCAGTCATTTCACTGGCGAGCGTCCCTTCTACGCAGAGGTAAGACCGCTTGCGGACGGCACGCTGCAGCTTGAACTCAGCAACTATCACGAAACCCAGACGCTAATTGCCTTTCGACCCGAAACCGCTCGCGCCAAGGGCTTGACGCCACCTGATGATCCCACGCAACACACTAGGCTGAAAGACGCCAATGAGCCTCTGCACTTTAGCTTCCCGGATCTTCAAGGACAGATCGTGTCGGACAGTGATGCGCGTTTTCGCGGCAAAGTAGTTCTGGTCAACGTCACCGGCAGCTGGTGCCCCAATTGTCACGACGAGGCTCCTTTTCTCGAAGCTCTATATCGGAAATATCACGATCAGGGACTGGAGATTGTGGCACTGGATTTTGAGCCGGCCGAACAGCTGACGGACCTTTCGAGGCTGCGGGCATTTATTCAGCGTTACGGAATCGAGTACACCTATCTGATCGCGGGCGAGCCCAACCAACTGAACGAGAAGATACCGCAAGCGGAAAACCTGAACGCCTGGCCCACTACATTTTTCGTCGGGCGCGATGGACTCGTCCATGACGTTCACACCGGGTTCACCAGCCGCGCGAGTGGCAACTTCGATTCCGATCTGAAAGATCAAATCAGCCTCGACGTCGCACGCCTATTGTCCGCAAACGTGCAGACGGCGAGCAGCAGTCGATAGGAGTTGCACGATGGGCGGGGACGCGCTCGAGTGTGTTGCCTAGTCGGCGCTCCCCGCGACAATTTGGAGGCAAAACCGTTGCTTGCATCCGCGATCGTGTGCCCGTAGGCTGCCAGCAGCCTCGGTGAACGATTGACGCGGCTCCACCCTCGGTCTACACTCCCTCAACTTCTCAGCCGACCATTCCCAGGAGGAAACTCATGGCAACAGCTACGCCCCAACCGGTGGATCCGGCCAAACTACACGAATTCGTAATGAAGGCCGTCGGCGAAATGGGCGCTGCGATGAACGCGGCCCTGATCGTGTTGGGCGACAAACTCGGGCTCTACAAGGCCATGGCCGGAGCCGGTCCCCTGACGTCGCAACAGCTGGCCGCAAAAACCGGCACCACGGAACGCTACGTCAGGGAATGGCTCGCGTCCCAGGCTGCCGGCGGATTCATCACATACGACGCGGCCTCGAACAGCTACACGTTGCCGCCTGAGCAAGCGATGGCCCTTGCCGACGAGCACAGTCCCGTATTTCTCCCGGGCTTCTTCGATATCGTTACTGCGTGTGTGAAAGATGAGCCAAAGGTTCGCGAAGTCTTTCGCACCGGCAAGGGGCTTGGCTGGCATGAGCACGATCATTGTCTTTTTGCCGGGACGGAGCGGTTTTTCCGGCCGAATTACCGTGCGCATCTGATTAGCGAATGGATACCAGCCCTGGGCGGCGTCGAGCATAAACTGAAGGCAGGTGCAAAAGTGGCCGATGTGGGCTGCGGGCTGGGAACGTCAACAATTCTGATGGCAGAGGCATACCCGAAATCAACATTCGTCGGCTTTGACTATCATCCCGATTCGATCAAGATGGCGCGCGAAGCGGCAGGAAAAGCGGGCGTATCGGACCGGGCGAAGTTTGAGGTTGCCAAAGCCAAGGATTATCCCGGCACCGGTTACGACTTGGTTGCGTTTTTCGACTGCCTCCACGACATGGGCGACCCTGAAGGCGCTGCGAAGCACGTTCATCGCACGCTCGAGGCCGAGGGAACCTGGATGATCGTGGAACCTTTTGCTCACGACAAATTGGAAGACAATCTCAACCCAATTGGCCGCGTCTTCTATGGTGCGTCGACAATGCTCTGCACTCCCGCGTCGCTTTCTCAGGAGGTTGGTCTCGGATTGGGGGCGCAAGCTGGTGAAGCAAGGCTTTCGAGCATACTGAAATCGGCCGGATTCAAGCGCGTTCGACGGGCCGCGGAGACGCCCTTTAACATCATTCTCGAAGCTCGGCCCTAAACTGCAGCTGTTCACGCCGGTTCTAAGAGCTGAACCTTACAAGGTTGACCCCTAAACGTTTCCGGGGCGCGCCTTATAACTGCGTTTACTCATCGCCTACAGCCTCCGGGATGTGTGTTTCCGCTGCCGTTTCAACGTGGTACGGTTTGAGAATCGGAGCTGTTTCCAGGCATCCTTGTGTCATCAGCCCTTATGGCGGAAGCGATTACAAATCGGATCGACGAACGCGGAGGGTCGCGGCTCAATCTTCTGCTGACTCTCGCAATCTTGGGCGCGACGATTTTCGTCGGCGTCAAGGTTATGCCGCCGTACTTCGCAAACTATCAGTTCGAGGACGCCGTCAAGAGCGAAGCTCGTTTTGCGCTGAGCGGTTATCCCAGGAAGACCGAAGACGACATCCGGAATGACATCTGGAAGAAAGCCCAGGAACTTGATATCCCGCTCGCCAAGAAAGAGGCGATTCAGATAGTTCTGAATCAGGGCAACGTTACCATCTCGACAGACTACACTGTTCCCGTCGACTTGCTGGTGTATCAATTTAACCTCCAATTTCATCCCCACGCGAACAACTATACGATTTAGAATAGAACTCTAAGCTGTAGAGGCCGCGCCCACCCAAGCGCGGTGGACGTCTCTCTCGAGTCCTGCTCTCTTGGTATAGCGGAGAAAACGGTTGCGTATCCGAGTCGCCCGAGGCTTCCTGACGTCGCGTGTAGGCATCCTGCTGATGTGTCTTGTGGCGGCGGTGTTTGTCGCAGGCGCGTCCTTGCTCACCTACTACTATGTGCAGTTCGGGCTCATGGTCAATGAACGGCTTACGGGACAAATCTTCCAGAATACTTCCCGCGTATACTCCGCGCCGGGGCGCATCTATTCCGGCCAAACCTTGTCTGCTGCTGACCTCGAGGAATACCTGATTCACGCTGGATACCAGGAAGGAGGAGTCCCCGGCGCTCCGGGCGAATACCGCATCGCGAAAACGTCAGTGGAAATCCGGCCTTCCGCGGATTCCTACTTCAAGGGTCAAAACGCTATCCGCGTGGACTTCTCCGGCCCTTACGTTTCACGCATCATCCAGATTCCGGGGGGAATGCAGCGCGATTTTGCCGACATTGAACCCGAGTTGCTGACCAACCTTTTCGACAGCTCGCGCGAGAAGCGGCGCGTCGTGCGCTTTGATGATCTCCCTAAGAATCTTACCAATGCAGTCCTCGCAGCTGAGGACAAACGCTTCTATGAGCATGGCGCGCTGGACATCGTTCGCGTGTTCGGCGCCGCCTTCTACGACGTAAGCCGCGGCCAGCGCGCGCAGGGCGCGAGCACCATCGATATGCAGGTGGCCCGCACCTTTTTCTTCACTACGAAGCGTGTCTGGAGTCGCAAGCTCAAAGAAGTCCTGATGGCCGTCGAAATCGACCAGCGCTTCTCGAAGCAGCAGATCTTTGAGCTGTATGCCAATGACATCTACCTCGGCAATCGTGGCAGCTTTTCCATCCGCGGCTTTGGCGAGGCCGCCCAAGCTTACTTTGGCAAGGACGTGCGCGAACTGAACCTGGGCGAGTGCGCGTTCCTGGCCGGAATTATCCGCGCGCCGAACCGCTATTCTTCAGCTGAGCATCACCTCGATCGCGCCGCTGAAGCACGCGATCGCGTCCTAGGCCAAATGGTCGAGGACAGCTACGTTAGCCAGGACGACGCAGACGCGGCCAAGAAACAGAAACTCGATTTCGTCAATGGTGGCATCGCTGTTGGCTCTGCTCCCTACTTCGTCGACATGGTCAAAGACCATATGCTGGCGAAGTTCTCCGAAGCGGACCTCGAAAATCAGAGCTATCGTATTTACACGACGCTTGACCCCGATCTTCAGCATGCAGCGGTGGAGGCAGTAGATGCCGGAATCCAAAACGTCGATAAGCTCCTGGCAAAGAGGTATGCCGCCTGGAAGAAAAAAGGCGAAACTGTGCCACCCGTCCAAATCGCCATGGTGGTCATGGACCCCCATACGGGCGAAATCCGTGCTCTGGTCGGCGGGCGCAGCTACGGCGAGAGCCAGCTGAATCACGCCCTCGCCCGCAGGCAGCCCGGTTCCGTATTCAAGCCCTTCGTCTACGCGGCAGCCTTCGATAACGCCGTACAGAACCTTCAGCCCATCGTGACCCCGGCAACCACCGTGGACGATGTTCCCACCACATTCGAGTTCGACGGCAAGGAATACACTCCCAACAACTTCGGCGAAGAATTTTACGGCACGGTTACCGTCCGCGATGCACTCATGCACTCCCTCAACGTCGCCACGGTAAAAGTCGCCGAGATGATTGGCTATCAGCGCGTTGTCGACGTGGCCCGCCAAATGGGGCTGGGCAACAACATCCAGGCTACTCCCGCCGTCGCCCTTGGCGCCTACGAGATGACTCCGATCGATGTGGCTTCTGGGTACACCGCCTTCGCCACGAATGGCATTCGCGCCGAGCCTCTCTTTATCCGCAGCGTCATCGCATCCGATGGCGGCATCGAGGAGCAAAATAATCCGCAGTTACACGCTGTACTCGATCCGCGCGTCGCGTTTCTGGTGACAAGTTTGATGGAAGACGTTCTTAATCACGGCACCGGCGTCAACGCGCGTTATGTCGGATTTACTGCGCCGGCTGCGGGTAAGACGGGCAGCTCGCGCGACGGGTGGTTTTCCGGATTCACCTCGAATTTGTTGTGCGTGGTCTGGATAGGATTCGACGACAATCGCGATCTGAATTTCACGGGTAGCGTGACTGCCGCTCCGATCTGGGGCGAGTTTATGAAGCGCGCAGTGGAATTGCCGTCATACCGCAATACGCAAGACTTCGAGCCGCCTGCGGGCGTGATTCAGGAAGTGATTGATCCGGACACGGGCCAGCTGGCCACGGCCGCATGCCCTAAGACCGCCGATGAGTACTTCATTTCAGGCAGCGAACCCGGCCAATACTGCCTGGCGCACGGCGGCGCTGAGGCGGCTCAGTCGACTTCTGGATCGTGGCTGTCGCGCCTGTTTGGCAAAGGCTCCAGCCCCGTCCCGCCTCCGGCCGCGGGCACCAATGGTCAGGTAACGGCGTCCAATATTCCAAGCAAACCCGGCGCCAAGACGGGCCAGCCTGTCCCTGGTGATCCCGTCCAGCCCACGCCGCCGCCTGAGAAGAAAAAAGGTCTGCTCGATAAGATTTTTGGTATCTTTGGGGGCAGCAAGAAGCCTGCGGACAATGCACCGGACAAACCGCCGGACAAGCCAAACGATCAGCCGTAGGCTCGGCCATGTAACCTGCTTTTACCCAAGAGCGGGTGAAGGAGCAGGGCTATGAGACGTTCGCTCCTGTTTTCGGTTCCCTTGGTTTTTCTGCTGGCAGGACCGGCCCAAGCGCAGCAAACTTCCGACGCCTCACCAGCTTCCTCGGATTCAAACACCTCAATCGACAACATGACTCCGCGACAGGCGGCGGAATTGCGCGCCGACATCCTGATGGCCCGCAAAGAATTCGTTGAGGCCATCCGCGCCTACGACGATATTTTGCGCACCACACCCAACGATGCGGGCGTGCTGAACAAAGTCGGCGTCGCGTATCAGCAATTGGGCGATTTGAACCGCGCGGAACATTATTACAAGAAGACGATGCACGTCGACAAGACCTTCGCCAGCGCCGTCAACAATGTGGGAACGGTGGAATACGAAAAGCAGCATTACGCCAAAGCCATCGACTACTACAAGAAGGCTCTGCTTTTGCATTCAGAGATGGGTGCTGTTTATAGCAACCTCGCCTACGCCTACGTCGAGGACAAAAAATTTCCTGAGGCCATGGATGCCTTTCGTAACGCCCTGGCCATCGACCCAACCATTTTCGACCGCAAGGGTGGAAACGGAACCGTCATCCAGCAGCGCACCTCTACCGATCCCGGGCTCTTCTACTTTCTGGCGGCTAAATCCTACGCCATTGCCGGCGATGCCGAGAGAGCCGCGCGCTATTTGAAGCTTTCGCGCGATGACGGGTATAAAGCCTTCTCAAGCGCCCAAACTGATCCTGCTTTCGCGAAAGTAATCAAGGATCCCCGCGTGCAGGAAGTTCTGACGGTCGCCCCCTCGTACGCAACCGACAGGGGCAAAACAACCCAGAACTGACGCTTTTTCTCTGAGGTCGGCGTGCCGCTTGGCGAAGAACGCTAACTCGTTGCTGATTTATTTCATATAATACCTGTCGAAATGGATTGCTCTTCATTGCGCCGTGCCGCGTCATTCGTGTGCTTGGCGCTTTTACTCTCAGCTGCGGGGCTCCGTCTCCCTCCTGCGCTCGCTCAATCGGTGACCTCTTCCAACTCCGACAGCTCCAAAGTGGTTGAACTTCAAATCAAGTCCTTGATTGAGCCCGTCGTGGCGGAGTACGTGGTCAACGGAATTGAACAGGCGAATCGCGAACGCGCCGGCCTGATTCTGATCACCCTCAGCACTCCGGGCGGTCTTGATGAATCCATGCGCCAGATCATTCAAGCGATCCTGGACTCCAAGGTGCCCGTACTCACTTACGTCTATCCCACGGGCTCGCGTGCCGCTTCGGCCGGATTTTTCGTTCTGCTATCGGCCGATATCGCCGCCATGGCGCCGGGGACAGACACGGGCGCCGCTTCGCCGATTATGGAAATCGGCGGCGAGACCGTGAAGATCGACGAAACGCTGCACAAGAAAATTGTCAATGAAGCCACGGCTTACCTGCGCAGCTACGTGGCGAAACGCGGTCGCAACGTCGAGCTGGCTGCCACCGCTGTTACCGACGCCAAAGCCTTCACCGAAAAAGAGGCTCTCGACGGAAAACTGATCGACATCATTTCCCCATCTCCTGAGGAGCTGCTCGCGAAACTGAACGGCCGCACCATCGCGCGCTTCGATGGGTCGAATACGCAACTCGTGCTAACGAATCCGGCGATTGCCGCCAAGGAGATGACCCCGCGTGAGAAATTCCTCTATCGCATTGTGCAGCCCGACATTTTCTTCGTTCTGCTGATCGTCGCCGTCCTTGGTCTTTATACCGAATTCACTCATCCGGGAATGTTTGCGCCCGGCGTAATAGGCGGAATCGCCGCCGTGCTGGCGCTCTTCTCCATGCACATGTTGCCCGTAAATCTCACCGGACTGGTCCTTATCGCGCTTGCGATTGCCCTGTTCGTTCTTGAGGCGAAGTACCCAACGCACGGAATCCTTGGCGTCGGCGGCGTAATTTCCATGATACTGGGCGCCCTGATGCTGGTACGCTCGCCCATCACCGCTGGGGGCGTCAGCGGCTGGATCGCAGTCGCCGCCGCGATTCCGTTTGCCGTAATCACCATTTTTCTGGCGCGCCTTGTGATTCGTTCGCGACGTTGGAAGGTCTCGACGGGCAAGGAGGAACTGATCGGCGAAGAGGGCGAAGTGAAAGAATCGATCGGACTGCGCGGCGACCCCGGTATGGTGTTTGTGCACGGTGAGCTTTGGCGCGCCACCGCCCCGAACGGCGAGACGATCTCGAAAGGAACGCGCGTGCGCGTGCGGCGAGTAGAAGGATTGATGCTGCATGTCGAACCAGTGAAGTCTTCGCATTAGGGCGCTTCTAAGTATCAGACGGAGGGCAATAAATGGACGGGCTCATGATTGGCTTTGCGGTGGTCGCGCTGTTTTTCTTGATCTGGCTGTTCAATTCCATTTACGTCATCAAGGAATGGGAACGCGGCGTTGTACTCCGCCTCGGGCGCATGCTGCCGGAGGCCAAAGGCGCTGGTCTGCAACTCGTTTTCTGGCCGATTGACAAACTGATTCGCATCTCGCTCCGCATCGAAACTCTCGAAATTCAGCCCCAGGACGTCATCACGCGCGATAACGTCTCCGTAAAGGTGAACGCGGTCTGCTACTTCCGTGTTGTCGACGCCAATCTCGCAGTTTCCCAGGTCCAGAACTATCTTTATGCCACGTCGCAGCTCGCTCAGACCAATCTGCGCAGCGTCCTTGGCCAGTTCGAATTGGACGAAATCCTTTCTGAGCGCGAAAAGGTAAACGCGAAGCTGCAAGTAATCCTTGACCAGGATACCGAGCCTTGGGGTATCAAGGTAACGAAGGTTGAGGTCAAGCAGGTCGATATTCCGGAGCAGATGCAGCGCGCTATCGCCCGTCAGGCTGAGGCGGAACGAGAGCGCCGCGCCAAGATTATTCATGCCGATGGCGAGTTTCAGGCCTCGGCCAAGCTGGCGGAGGCGGCTGCTGCGCTGCAGAAAGAGCCTGCGTCGATTCAATTGCGCTATTTGCAGACCTTGACCGAAATCGGTGTGGAGAAGAACACAACCATCATCTTCCCGCTTCCGATTGACATCATCTCGCAGTGGATGAACATTTCCGCGGCGAAAAAGTAGTTTGAAAGTACAGGGGTGAGCAACTAGCTGGAATGGCACGCGGGGGCGGAAATCGTGGTGGAGCTGATCGAGTACTCGAGAGCAGGCATCTCGTCGGGATGTTTCTCGGCGTCGTTCTGCTTTGCGGCGTCTTCTTCACCCTTGGCTACACGATCGGGCGAAACGATTACAGCGCGAGCGCAGCCAGCCGTCCCACGGATTCTCTGGTGACCCGGCCGTCGGTCCAGCCCAAACCTGTCACCAAGCCCGCCGACGCCACCGCGAATCCTCCTTCGCCCGCTGCGAACGAATGGGATTTTTACTCTTCGAAACAGGACGCCAACCGGCTCGAATCCTCGGCCAAGCCATCGACATCCGCATCTGCGCCAGCCAATTCAGCTCCCCCGAGCGATGCTGCCGGCACTGGCGTGCCTGACAAATCGTCCCATCCGGCTAGTGTGCCTGTGCACTACCAGCCGCCAAGGATGGCTAAAACTTCCATAGTGCTTCAGCTCGCCGCCCTCCGCCGACCGGGCGATGCCATGGCTCTCGCTGACGAGTTGCAGCAGAAGAAGTTCCCTTCGTTTGTCGTCGCGCCAACTACGGACACCTTCTACCGGGTGCAAGTAGGTCCTTATTCGACCGAAGCCGACGCGGAAGCTGCCAGGCATGCGCTTGACCGTGAAGGTTTCAAGGCTATCATCAAGCGCTGAATGAATTTTCGCTGGCACACGCGGGCTCTGCTCGCTATCGGCAGCGGCGCCACTCTCGCCCTTTCATTTCCCAACTACAACCTATGGCTGCTCGCGTGGATCTCCCTGGCACTGCTGGTCCTCGCATCCCATGGCGCGCGGCCGCTCGAATCCCCGCTCTACGGTTTCCTGCACGGGCTCGTCTTCTATCCCGTGTGTTTGCCCTGGATCGACGTGGTCATGCAGCAGTACGGCAATGTCGATCCATGGTCCTCGGCAGGAATCTTGGGCCTGATGGCGATTGCGGGAGGCATTGTCTGCTCGATTTTATCCATCGCCGTCGCGTTTGTGTCGCGCAAGAGCATCGCGCTGGCTTGCGCACTGGCGCCTTTTCTGTGGGTCGCTCTCGAATTCGGGCGCACCCACCTGCCCATCATCGGCTTTCCGTGGAATCTCACGGGCTATGCGGCGAGCGGAAATCTGGCCCTCGTCCAATTGACGACCGTAACGGGAATTTACGGATTGAGTTTCCTCATTGCCGCCTACGGCTCCCTGCTGGCGTACGCCATTCTTAGTGGCAGGCAGCGCGTGTGGAAGATCGCCATCATCGTAAGCGCCTCGCTCATTCTCATCGCTGCCGGCGGCGGTTACTTTGTCCCCCGGGCCAAGCCCGACCACATGGCGCACCTCGTCCAAACCAATTTCCCGCAGTCGGAACACTACCCAAACAACTGGCTCGATTCGCACACCGGCGAACTTGATCAGCTCGAACGCATAAGCGTTACCGCCGTGCAAAAAGAGGACCCGACCGGAGCAGATGCCACTGAAAATCTGATTGTCTGGCCCGAAGTACCCGCGCCATTCACTTTGCAGGAACCTCTATTCGAGCAGCGCGCTACGCGCATCGCTCGCGAGGCCCACAGCTACTTCCTGGTCGGTGTCATCGACTGGCGCATTGGTCCCGACAAGCAATGGCAGGCCTCAAACAGCGCCGTGCTCCTCAATCCGGCAGGCCAGCGCCTCTTCACATACGACAAGATCCATTTGGTTCCCTTTGGCGAATACGTTCCGCTGCGGCAGTGGATCAAATTCGCAGGACGCCTTACGGCCGACATTTCCGATTTCACGCCCGGCTCGGAATATCGCGTGGGCTCGCTGCCTGACGGCAAATTCGGCACATTCATCTGTTATGAGGCAATTTTCCCGTACGAGGTTCGTCGGTTTTCGCAAAATGGCGCGGACCTGCTCATCAATATTTCGAATGACGGGTGGTTCGGCCGCTCGTCCGCGCCGCCGCAGCATCTGATGATGGCGCGCGTGCGCGCCGTGGAAAATCGCCGCTGGCTGCTGCGCGATACCAACAACGGCTACACCGTCTCGATCGATCCCTACGGCCGCATCGTCGCCAGCCTCCCCACCGATGTCCGCACCGAACTCGACGCCCCCTACGCCTTCCGCAGCGACCTCACCCTGTACTCCCGCTTCGGCGACTGGTTCGCCTGGCTCTGCATCCTCGCCTCTATCATTACCATTGCGGCCGCCGTTGTGATGCAGTCCCGCAGGGACGTCACAATCCAGAGCCCGCCACGGAAGTGCCGGGAAACCATCGAAGAAAGAATCTGAGTCCCCCTTCAGGGGGCGGCAGAAACTCCGACTGCCAGAGGGCAAGGCCAATCGCGAGTAGTACTTTCGTGAGCGCCAGGAATAGGCGAAGAAAAATCTAATCGCAACAACCCTGAATTCAAAAATCGCCAGAGTTAATTGAAAACGCGGGACACCCCAGAAGTTAATCACAACAAAAGTGCCACTTCCGGTTCGCCTGAGTTTCGCCGAGCGAGCTACCGTGAGGACCCCGTGCGCTCGAATTCCGTCATGGCGCGCTCCATCTCTTCGCGCGCCGCGTCTGCCGACGAACGAATACCCTGCACGCGCAGCCGGAAATCGTCCGGATTCGATGCGCGCATGATCGCTTCTTCCAGCGTGATCAAATTGCGCGAATACAAATCGAATAGCGATTGATCGAATGTCTGCATGCCGTATTGGCTCGTTCCGGCGGCGATCGCGTCGCGAATCATACGTGTTTTGTCGGGATTGATGATGCAATCGCGGATATAGCCCGTCGCGACCATCACTTCCACGGCCGGCACGCGACCCGCGCCGTCGCTTTTGCGCACCAAACGCTGGCTGACCACGGCTTTCAGCGTTGACGCAAGTTGCAAGCGAATCTGCTTCTGCTCCGGTGGCGGAAACACCGCGATAATACGTTGAATCGTTTCCGTGGCGTCTAAGGTGTGCAACGTCGAAAGCACTAGGTGGCCGGTTTCCGCAGCGAGCAGCGCGGTGGAAATTGTCTCCAGGTCGCGCATTTCGCCGACGAGCACGACGTCCGGATCTTGACGCAAGGCAGCGCGCAACGCCGTCGAAAACGACGCCGTATCCACTTCTACTTCGCGCTGATTGATGAATCCCTTTTTGTCGCGGTGCAAATATTCGATTGGGTCTTCGATGGTGATGATGTGCTCAGCGCGCAGCGAATTGATGCGGTCGATCATCGCTGCCAGCGTCGTGGATTTGCCAGAGCCGGTGGTCCCGGTCGTCAGAATCAAGCCGCGCTGCTCTTCGCACACCGTCGCCAGAATGCGCGGGAGTTCGAGCTCCTCAATGGTCCGAATCTTCGTGGGAATTACGCGCAGCACCATGCCGACGTTGCCGCGCTGCTGAAATACGTTCACGCGGAAACGTCCCAGGCCCGCCACCCCGTACGCCATGTCCAACTCGGCCGTTTCCTTGAATTTTTGCTTTTGCCGGTTGGTCATCATGCTGAACGCCATCGACAGCATTTCTTCCGGCGTGATGCGCGGCGTGTCCGCGATAGGGTTCAGGATACCGTCGACGCGTGTGTAGGGGTGGTTCCCGACTTTGAGGTGCAAGTCCGATGCGCGGCTTTCCACTGCGCGGCGCAAGAGATCGTCAATAGCGACGGTCATAGCAGGAGGCTCCGGAACAGGTTGATTCAACCAACGCTAGCATGCACAAGTAGGGGCTACAACGGCGAGAGAGCACGCAATTTCTAGGCGCGCAACTGTACTCCGGTGGGTCGGGCCGTTTCAGGGCTATTGTTTTTGTTCCAAACCGCGTCTCTTAGAACCTTAGCCACAATTGAATGCCGAGTGCAAGCATTTCCCCTAAGCCGATGGTCAGTAAAGCAGACCTATACGGCGTCTTGAGTCTGCGGCCTGAAGAACTTCCAAGCACCCAAGCAATGAGCAAAGAACTGATAACAAGAGGAGAACGAGCTCATAGGGTTGGAGTAGTGGTCGCGGCCGGAAAATCATCCCGCGAGGCTCAGGGGCCGCGGCTAGCATTGCCATCAGACGGCGTTTGCCAACTGCTAACAACACAATCCAATCCACGGCGTAGACGATGAGCACGAGAATCGTCGCCACCTTTGGAGTGAACCAGCTCCAATCGGGAGACCAATTCGCCCACCTTGACCAGAACCGCCAAAGGCCCCAGAAGACGCGATTCATTGTGGTTTCCGCTTGCTATTGCGGCAAATCATATCCCAGCGCCGCAGCTCTGCAGGGGGATTCTTGCTTAAGCTACGCCGGTGGCTAGTCTGCGAGGAAAAGGCGGTCGTAAATCACCGCGGCGATGACGCCGCCGAACAGCGGCCCCACCCAGAAAACCCCGTGGCCGCGCCAGTGCCACGAAGCGAGTGCGGTCGCCAGTGTTCGCGCCGGGTTGATGGCCGACGCGCCTGCAGGAAGCGAACCGCCCAGAAATGCGGTAGCCACGAGGACTTCCGTCGCCACAGCCAGGCCAGCCCCAAATCCTCCCACCTTATTCGACGTGCCCCGCTCGTCCACAATCGTCGCGAAGTATGCGATCACCAGAATGAAGGCCATCACGCCTTCCAGCAGCATCGCGTGCCAGCGGCTGAAATCCGGGCCCAGGTCTGGCGTGCCCAGCCCTATCGGACGCCAAATTTGTTCCGGAACGATCGCCGTCAGCAAGTAAGCCGCGGCAATTGCGCCAGCGATTTGCGCAACGCAATAGAAAATGCTGTGAAGCGTGCCGAGCCGCTTCGTTACCCAGCAGCCAACCGTCACCGCCGGGTTCAAGTGCCCGCCGGAAATGTGCGCGAACGCGCTGATCATGACCGCAGTAACAAGTCCGTACGCCAGCGCCAGGCCAAGCACGGTAAGCCCGGACTGATTTTGCGACCGCATGTACTGGTCGCAGCAGATTGCCCCTGCCCCGACAAGGACGACAGCAAATGTTCCGATGAATTCAGCGGCGAGCTTTTGAAGAAGGCCGTACAGGAGAGCCTCCGGCGTTACCGCAATGCAGAGTTGGGACGCGCGGATTTTATCGGAGGCAGTCGAAAGTTGAAAGTTGAATCTGGGCGCTTCCGCAGTTTACGGGCGGCAGGGACAGATGGACTGCTTAGCGCACAGCGCCGGCGGGCGCGTTGACGCTAACGCCGGCATTTACGTGTGAGAGCCAGCCGTGGCGGTCGGGCTTACTGCCCCCGGTGAGCGCGAAAAACTCGTCCTGAATACGCTTCGTGATAGGACCGCGCGAACCGTTGCCGATTTTGATGCGGTCAATCGAACGAATTGGCGTGACCTCCGCGGCGGTGCCGCAGAAGAACACTTCATTCGCGATGTAGAGCATTTCGCGCGGAATAATCTGCTCGGCCACGGGAATGCCGAGATCCTGACAGATAGTGACGATAGAGTTTCGCGTGATCCCCGGCAAAGCGGAATTTGCGAGCGGCGGCGTCACCACCTTGCCGTCCGTCACGACGAAAATATTCTCGCCCGAGCCTTCGCTGACGTACCCGTTCGTATCGAGCGCGATGCCTTCCACATAGCCGTTTGTCGTGGCTTCCATGCGAATCAGCTGCGAATTCATATAATTCGCGGCGGCCTTCGCCATTTGCGGCAGCGTGTTCGGCGCCGGGCGATTCCATGAACTGACGCAAACGTCGACGCCCGATTTGATCGCTTCGTCACCAAGGTAACGGCCCCATTCCCAGCAAGCGATATAAGTTTCGATTGGCGCGGCGGCGGGATCAACACCGCCTCCGCCAAAGCCGCGAAGAATGATCGGGCGGAAATAGCAGGAGGGAACTCTGTTGATGCGGACGAGTTCGAGATTGGCTTCGCAAAGCTCTTCCAGCGTGAACGGAACGTCCATGCGATAGATATACGCGGAATTCAGCAGCCGCTGCATGTGTTCGCGATTGCGAAAAATGGCAGGCCCTTGAGGAGTGCCATAACAGCGAATCCCTTCGAAAACCGCCGACCCGTAACTCACCACGTGAGCGAGAACGTGAATTTTGGCGTCGTCCCAGTTGATGAACTTGCCGTTGTGCCAGATTTTTTCGGTCTTGGGAAAGTTCATGTGTTCGCTCCGCAGCGGTAAAAATCAGATCCAAATCACTGCATGAATCAAGTATAACACACGGAATTTCATGGGAATTTCGCGCCCAGTCACCAATTGCGATCGAGTCGCGTCCAAATTGGACCGCGCCTTTACGGATTCGACGAAACGATTTCGAATTCGGGAAACTCAATTCCTTTGTGGTCTCCGCGCGTCTCGACGAGCGACTGCAACTGATTCCAGATCGTCTGAATTTCCGCAGGAACGTGGTCCGCGGCCTCGTGATCGCGCCACGTGAGGATTTCAACGAAGATCGCTTTTCCGCCGTCATCCTTACCGCGCAAAATCAAGTGCGGTTCCTGCAGCACGAGACCCAGTTTCCGGAGCGTCGCCCAATTCTGATTCATGGTCTTCAGCAGCTCGTCTTCTTTGCCCGCGCGCGGTCGAAACGTGGACAGCACGGTTTCCGTATCCGAGTCCTGAGCCGCAGCGGCTCCCATTCCCGCAAGCGCCGCGAGCGCCCTCGGTGACGGCGTTGCGTGTTGCGCATCTGCAGTTCCCGCAAGAAATATCAGTCCGAGTGCAATCGCCGCAGGCATCTTCTTCATTTCTCTCCCTCCATTCTCCGAAATAGCCCTTCGCCCGCAAGAACCTTTGGCCGAACCGTGGCCGCGACCATCATTGCTTCGACAGGCCATCGAGAAAATCCAGAACAGCTCGATTGAAGAGTTCGGGCTGCTCCATGTTGACGATGTGGCCGGAGTTTTCAATTACGAGTTCGCGCGCGTGCGGAACACGCGCGAATAGCAGGCCGCAAATTTCATGGATATCTGCGACATCGCGATTCCCGACGATGATCAATGTCGGCGTTTTGACGCTTGCCAGGCGCTCAATGGCCGGAGGATTGAGCATCGACTCGAGCAGCGGGTTATCGAGATTCTCGTGCGCGTTTTCGAACGCAAGCTGCCGAAGGCGCGGCGCAATTTTCGGATTCGACATCGCCGGCTTCATATAGTCGTTATTGAGCCAGTCGTCCGTCACCTTCTGCCAATCTCCGGCGAGCGCAGCGCGCCAGCTGTCCATATCGCTGGGATCGCTGCTGAAGTGAAAACCGCTCAGGCCCGGTGCCACTGGAACGATGCCGTCGGTCATCTCGGGATGTGTTAGCGCGAAATCGATAGCGACGCGGCCGCCGAGCGAAAGGCCGACGATATAGGCCTTATCGACCTGAAGATGTTTCAGAAGCGCGGCAAGATCTTCTTCGTCAGCATATGCGTTGGTCGATGCTGGAGATTTGCCGAAGCCGCGAACGTCGTATCGAATGACCCGATACGTCTTTGAAAAAAGTGCAAACTGCTCGTCCCACATGCGACGGTCCATTTGGCCGCCATGAATCAAAACGAGTCCATGACCTGCGCCAGAAACTTCGTAGTAGATCTTGCCGCCGTTGATCTCGGCGAAACCCGATTCAACATTGGGGGCCTGTGCCCCGGCAGGCACGACTTCGACTAGGCAGAAGCAAGCCGCGACGGCAAAGGTGTGCCAACCCCGCGACCGCATCATTCTGACCTCCCCCAAATATCGCCGACCGTAAATCCAGTTTGAAACGGATCATCGGCCTCGAGGACATACTGGCTGAAGCCGGTGATCCAGGCGCGCCCGGTGATTGTGGGGATCACGGCTGCATATTTTCCGGCGCGCGTTTCCTCCACCAGCCGGCCCGTGAACGTAGTGCCGAGAATTCCTTCGTGCAGGAAATCTTTGTGCAGCGGCAGCAGCCCCTTCGCGTGTAGTGCGGCCATTTTAGCGCAGGTGCCGGTGCCGCAGGGCGAGCGGTCGAGCGCGCCGGTCCACGACAATGGGCGGTTCCAATCGAGCTTGCCCGTGGAAACGACTACTGTGTTGCGGCGGCCAATTCCTGGATTCGGCGAAGGAGCGGAGAGTTGGGCGATCGTAACTCCCGAAATTGCGGCATTTTCAGGGTGCACAGCGGGAAGCTGCTCTTGCGCGGCAGCTTTGATCATTTCACCGATGCGAACGATGTCGCGCGCTTCGTCGGGCGTTAGGCGCAGTCCGAGCGGCTCCGCGTCAGCAATCACGTAAAACATTCCGCCGTATGCGACGTCCACTTTGACTGCCCCCAGCTCGCGCACCTCAATCGTCGTATCCAAATGAACCGCGAATGACGCAACATTTCGAAAAGTCACGCGAACCACTTTGCCATTTTCAATTTCCGCATCCGCTTCCACCAAACCCGCTGGCGTATCGAGTTTGACATTCATGCGGGGCCCGCGAATCGGAATCATGCCCGTTTCGAGCAGCACCGTAACGACGCAGATGGTGTTTGTCCCCGACATGGGTGGATATTCCACCTGCTCCATAATGACGAAACCTGCCTCGGCATCCGGATGCGTGGGCGGCAGAATCAAGTTGCAGTTGGCCGCGGGATATCCGCGTGGTTCGCGCAACATCAATTTGCGAAGGTCGTCGGCCTGGGTTTCGAGATAGGTCTTCTTCTCGAACATGGTCTTGCCGGGCACGTCGAGGACGCCGCCGATGATGACGCGTCCGGGTTCGCCGCAAGCGTGCGCGTCCACCGCCGAAATCATCCGCGAAAATCGCAATGCCCTTCCCCTCCGCTACTCGGGGGACTCTTCGGTGAAGTTGCGTTCGACGGGGCGGCCGGCGGCGCTCGTGCGAGCCAAGACAAAGTAAATCGGAACGCCGATAAGAACGATCATCAACCCGGGCCACGTCGTCGCGGGACGGTAGACGAAAAGCATCACCAGGATCACCGCAGCGCCGAGAATGTAGAGAAACGGCAGCCAGGGATAGCCGAAAGCGCGATAGGGGCGTTGGGCATCGGGACGCTTGATGCGCAAGCGAAAGACTCCGCTGATTGTGAGGATATAAAAGATCAGCGCTGCCGAAATGATGTACTCAAGCAAGTTGCTGTACAAGTTTCCGTAGGTTTGCGTTGCAGGATTGTACGTCCGCGGCAAGACGAGAAACGCCGCCCACAGACCCTGCAGCAATAGCGACTTCCCGGGAACGCGCGCGCGGTTGAGAGTGCCTACGCCGCGGAAAAACAACCCATCCTTCGCCATCGCGTAATAGGTGCGGGCGCCGACAAGAGTCAGCCCGTTCACACAGCCGACCGTGGAAATGATAATCGCAGCCGCCATCAGACCAGCACCAAGGCGGGGGAAGATGACCTGAAGCACGGCTGTTGCCACGCGGTCGGCGGGTGCATGCTGAATTGCCGGTAGAGGAAGCGTGACGAGATACGCGACGTTCGCCAGCAGGTACAGGACCATGACGGTCGTCGTGCCAATCGCGAGCGAAAGCGGCAGCGTGCGGCGCGGGTCTTTCACTTCTCCCGCCGTGAAGGTGATGTCGTGCCAGGAGTCGGCAGCGAACAGCGATCCTGTTTGGCAGACGCAGAGCGCGACAATCAGTCCGAAAGCCGTAGTCGCGTCAAGTCCCACAGCAATGGGACTGACGCCACGAACGGCCCAGGCGTGAGCGAAATTGTCGCGAACCGCGGCCGAGTTCCAGCCCAGCGTCAATCCGAGGATGATCAGCGCGCCCAGCGCGGCGGTTTTGGCCACGGTAAAAATGTTCTGCACGATTTTCCCGTATTGCAGGCCGCGGCTGTTGGTCCACGCGAGAATTGCGATCAACAAAATGGCGCTTAGCTGTGCGGTCGAAAGCGAGACTGCGTATCCGGTGGAAATGTGGATCGGCGCGATCAAATAGTGATCCTCGCTGATCCAGGGAAATAGCACTCCCGAAAAGCGCGCGAACCCGATCGCGACTGCCGCGATCGTGCCTGTCTGAATCACAAGGCAAAGAGTCCAACCGTAGAGAAAACCCCACAGCGGCGAGAAGGCTTCGCGCAGGTAGATGTACATCCCGCCGGCATGCGGCATCATGGCCGCAAGCTCACCGTAAGAAAGTGCGGCCGCGACCGTGAGCAGTCCCGCAAGAACCCAGGCGACCAGCAGCCATCCGGCGCTCCCCAATTCCCGCGACATTTCCGCGGACACGATGAAGATTCCCGATCCGACCATGATTCCGACCACGACCATCACCGAGTCGAACAGCCCCAGGCCCCGCGCGAACGACCGCGTTTCGGAAGCGGAGGAGGCCGAAGTTTGTGACGGTGATGATTGAGCTGGCGGCGTCATCAGGTTCGATTGTGCAGGAAGGGTAACATCAGTAGGGAAACGGCGCAAAGCCGGGTAATATCACTGGCCCCGACAAGCTCGTGCCTCTTTCCAAATGGGGTCAGAGGACAAAGGAATGCCGGAGACAGCGATGGCAAATCATAAACAGCAAATGACGATGGGCCTGATTGTTGGCAACCGTGGGTTTTTCCCGGGGCACTTGGCCGATTCGGGCCGCAAGGAAATGATTGAGGCGCTCAAGCAGTGCGGCATCGATGTAGTGGCACTCGACGCAACGCAAAGCAAGCACGGCGCCGTGGAAACATATGAAGAATCGAAGCGATGCGCCGCGCTATTTCGGGAAAACACACAGCGCATCGATGGCATCGTTGTGACGCTGCCGAATTTTGGCGACGAGCGCGCCATTGCAGACACGATTCGGCTGGCAGGCTTGCGCGTGCCGGTTCTGGTGCAGGCCACGCCGGATACGCCCTCAAAAATGTCGATCAGCCACCGGAGGGACAGTTTTTGCGGCAAAATGTCGGCGTGCAATAACCTCACACAATACGGCGTTCCTTACTCGCTCACCACGTCACACACAGTTTCTCCGTCCTCCGAAGAGTTCAAAACCGACCTGCTGTCGTTCGCGGCCACGTGCCGGATCATCAAGGGACTCAGAAATCTGCGGATTGGAAGTCTGGGCGCGCGGCCGACTGCGTTCAATACGGTGCGCTACAGCGAGAAAATACTCGAAGCACAGGGAATCTCCGTCGAAACGCTCGACCTTTCGGAGGTCCTTGGGCGTATCGAGCGCATGAAAGATAGCGATGACGCCGCGCAGGCCAAGCTTCACGCCATCAAGAAATACGTGTCGACACAGGACGTGCCTGCTGCCGCTCTTATGAAGATGGCAAAACTGGGCGCGGTGATCGACCAGTGGATGAAGCAGGTGGAAGTCAAGGTCAGCGCCATTCAGTGCTGGACTTCCCTGGAAGAGAATCTCGGCGTCGTGCCCTGTACCATCATGAGCATGATGAGCGATGACCTGATGTCCAGCGCCTGCGAAGTGGATATTTGCGGCGTTCTAGCGATGCACGCGCTGCGGCTCGCGTCTGAGACGCCCAGCGCGTTGCTCGACTGGAACAATAATTACGGCGACAATCCCAACAAGGCTGTCTGCTTCCATTGCAGCAACCTGCCCAAACATTTCTTCAAGAATGCGCGCATGGATTTTCAGGAAATCATTGCCGGCACAGTCGGCAAGGACAATACGTTCGGCACGTGCGTCGGGCAGGTGAAAGCGGGCGCCATGACCTACGCGCGGTTTTCAACCGACGATACTTCCGGACGGATGCGCGGTTACATCGGCGCGGGAAGGTTTACCGACGATCCGCTGGAAACGTTCGGCGGGGCCGGAGTCGTCGAGATTCCGCACATGCAGAAATTGCTGCACTATATTTGTGAAAACGGATTCGAGCATCATGTCGCCGCAAATTTCTCGTCGGTCGCGCGCGCTGTCAACGAAGCAGCCACCCGGTATCTCGGTTGGGACATCTACTGGCACGGCCGCGACAACTAGCCCGGGATCAGGACGCATCCCTGAGCTGATGAAATTGCCCGCGCCTGGGCCATTAGATCCTTGCTTAAATTACGTCTTCACGTCCAGGTCGTCGAACCGGCGCCACTTATAGACGGCAATCGAGACGATCCAGCTCAGTGCGAACAGGCCGACGATGAAGTAGCCGAGCATCCCGAAGTTGTCGTTGAGGCGAGCGACGCCATCCCAGAGACGGCCCTTGAAATGGAAATGGTCCGCCAGCAAGCCGAGAGCTTCGATTCCTCCCACGACGAGCGCAACGATGACCGAAACACAGGTGATGGTCATGTTGTAGTAGAGCTTGCGAATCGGCTTCACGAAGGCCCAGCCGTAAGCGGCCAGCATCAGAATGTTGTCCGTAGTATCGATTAAAGACATTCCCGCCGCGAAAAGCACCGGAAAAACCAAAATCGAGCAGAACGATAAGCCGCTGGAAGCCTCGGCGGCCGAAATCGCAAGGAGGCCAATCTCGGTGGCCGTATCGAAACCGAGTCCGAACAAAAAGCCGAGCGGGTACATGTGCCAACTGCGGCGGATCATTTGGAACATTGGGCGAAATATGCGCGAGAGAAAACCGCGGTTGCCAAGCAGCATGTCGAAATCTTCCTCGACGTAGGGCTCGCCGCGGCGCACGCGCAGGAAGGCACGATAAATCGAGCGCAACACGATCATGTTCACGATGGCGATCGCGAAAAGAAAGAGCGCGGAGACGAGGGTGCCGACGAGGCTGCCCACGTTGCGAAGAGTTTCGAAATGATGCTGCAGCGCGATGGCCGTTCCGGCAATGGCGGCGGCGCCAAGTACGACCACCGTCGAGTGGCCGAGCGAAAACATGAAGCCCACAGCGACGGGGCGCTTCCCCTCCTGCATCAGTTTCCGGGTGACGTTGTCAATTGCCGCGATATGGTCGGCGTCGACGGCGTGGCGCAATCCGAAACTGTATGCGAGCAGGGCGGTGCCCAGCAGAACGGGATAGGCATGGAAAGCGAACGCGGCCCAGATCCACGCGCCGACGTTGAAAGCGAACAAAATCCCGTAAATTCCGGCGATTTTTGCGCGAAGGTCCTCAGCGCCATCGTTGAACAGGGTGTATAGGCGAAGTGCCATGGAGAAAATGGGCCGCGGCTCGAATCGTCAGAATCAATCGCTCGAACAGTTCATCATCGCGAATGGCATAAACCGCATCCTGAGCACTTGGCCGCCTCAATCACCCTCATTCGGCACGATAAGTGAAACCTCGCACCAGTGCAAGGCTCGCAAACGGGCCTTAGGTGACTTCGCAGACTCCGCGCCATCCAGTTTCATCAGATCTCGGGCGACCGGAACGACACACTGAGCCCCACGAATTACTATCCGTGGTAGTAGACGTGGCCTGTGCGCTAGCCTCTTCGCGCTTTGACTGGAGTGGACAGTCGTCTGGGGGAATCCTAGTGCTTAGATTGGCTTCGCGGTGCGCGTGTCTTTCGGCTCTGTGCGTCGTGTGGTTGGCCGGCGGGACGTCGCGCCTCACCGCACAGAATTTCTACGGCGGGCTCGTCGGCACCGTCGTGGATCAAACTGGCGCCCGGGTGGCCGGCGCTCGTGTCGTGCTTCAACTAACAGGATCCTCCATTACCCGCGACGCGATCGCAAATAGTCGTGGAGAGTTTCGCATTGATAGCCTGCTACCAGGCTCATACCACCTGACTGTTGCAGCGAAGGGTTTCGTGAACGCCACGTCCGATGTTAATGCCGCAGTCAGTGAGGAGCGCGATGTCACCATTACGCTCAAAGTCGCCAGCACGTCCGAGACGGTGAACGTCGTGGGGAATCCTTCCTCGATTACGGTAGAAACCGTTGACGCGTCAGACGCTGTGCGTGGGGGCGTAGTCGCCAGCCAGGACCTCGAATCTCTGCCCCTTCCGGCACGCAGCTTCGCCAACATCGCTTATCTCGTACCTGGAACTGAGCCTGTCGAGCCTTCCGATCCCACCAAAGCGCGCATAACTGCGGTGTCTACCGGCGGAAGCTCGGGATTGAACAACGAGCTTTCGGTGGATGGGGCCGATAACTCCGACGATTACATTGGCGGATTTTTGCAGAATTTCTCGCCAGACAGTCTCGAGGAATTCGCCGTACGCACCTCGAACGAAGAAGCGGATACGGGGTGGACAACTGCCGGGTCGGTGGTGATCACCACCAAGCACGGCACCAATGATTGGCACGGCGACGGGGCTTTCTATGAACGCGACGCAGACCTAAACGCCCGCTTCCCGATTGAGAACCCGGCGGAAACATGCACGAACGGCGTCTGCGTGCACAATCCCAAGCAGCCTTTCTCGCGCCAGAACTATGTCGGCACGCTCGGTGGCCCTATCGCGAAGGACAAGGTGTGGTTCTTCACCTCATTCGAGGCCGTGCACGAGGACGCGAGCATCGCCTACAGCCCGGCAAGCCTGACGCAATTCAACGCGCTCGCGCAATTGGCGCAAATGGGGTTGATCACTGGGGTCCCTTCGATCAGCGTCCCCTCCTCCGTTCCGATTCCATTTCGCGACTACCTCGGTTCGGTGCGCTTTGACTGGGCACAATCGTCAAAATCGAGTTGGTTCCTGCGTACGTCGGAAGACAACTACGTCACCCACCACAGCCTGGTTGAGCAGGGAACATTGCCCTCAACCGGTCTGCTGACGCACAACAATTACTGGAATGTGGCTGTCAGCAACACCCATACGTTCAATTCCGACACCGTTGGTAATCTGGTCCTCGGTGCCAGCTTATTGCATCTCACGCAGACTCGGGAGTCAGATCTGGGCTTCGCTCTGGCCTTCCCTTTCAGTTCCACAGCTCTTACCATTTCAGGTTTCGAGACCTTCGGCGACAATCAATTCGCCACGCCTATCACTTTTTTCCCCGACCTGCGCAATCAAGAGAAATACCAGTTCCGCTACGACTTGAGCCACGTTAAGGGCGCCCATTCGCTCAAATTTGGAGTCGACTTCATTCACGAGCCGGTGTTGAGCGGGGCTTTTGCCGGAACGGCCGAGACTCTTGCGAAGTACCAGAATGACCCGACCTACTACGTGCAAAACCCTAGCGTGTTCGGAACTTTCACACCAGGTTGTGTCAACTTCACCGCTTCAGACGGCTCAACTTGCACGTCCACTCCTGCCAGCGACGGCAGCTTTAGACAGAACGTTCAGCGTCTCGCGCTCTACGCCGAGGATTCCTGGCGAATCACGAACAACCTCAGCCTTAGCTATGGCTTGCGTTGGCAGTCCACTTGGGGATTATTCCTTGGATCGGGCCGCAGTGAAGCCGATAATGCCGCGTACATCACGCTGCAGGCGTTGCAGATTCCGATAGTCCCCGGCCTGCCGCACGATGACCACACGCAATTCGCACCTCGTATCGGGGTTGCTTACTCTCCCGGCAAGAGCGGGACGACTGTAATTCATGCCGGATTTGGGATGTACTACGACGATCTGGCACAGAACGGATGGGCAACTGCATTCCAGGCTTTGAACGACTCAAACTTCACCACCGGACCGTGCAGTCTTGCGGGAGGGCCAGGCACGTATGCGCTTAGCGGTTCCGGATGCTTGGCCGGCGGCGCCGGCGCCACAGGTAATCTGGTGGGCTCTCCTTACAAAACGCCCTACGCCATTCATGTCACCGGCGGCGTGCAGCACGCTTTCAACAGCCGGTGGTTGATGAGCGCCGATTATGTATTCGAGGACGGCGTGCACGGATACCGCCCCTTGCCGTATACCAGCGGCACCAACCTCTTCACTCCACTCATTCCAACGACCGACCCGAACTATGCCACGGATCAAACGAATGTGGTGCCCAATGTCAACGTATTCGAATCTATCAACCGTTCGAAGTACAACGCGCTGATGTTGCACCTTGCGGGCAATATGAAGCGCTTCAATCTAGTTGCGAACTACACGCTTTCCAGGGCGGACACGTGGGGTTGCGTATTGGGCGAACTATTTGACTATGTCGATGGCACCTGCAAACTGCCAAATGGGCAACTGGACGCTTTCGGACCGGGAGACTACGGACCATCCGGCGAAAACGTTACGCACCGTTTCGTTCTGGCCGGCACATTGCGTCTTCCCGGTGGATTCGAATTGAGCAGCATCACTCAGGTTGAAAGCGCCCGCCCCGTCACCATTACGAATGACGACACGACTGGACGCATCTATGTAAACGGAGTGTATACAAGCCTCGATGAATTCCGCGGCAGGCCTTATATCCAGTCAGACCTGCGCGTGACGCGTCCTTTTCACATTGGCGAGCGTTGGGATATCGCACCGTTCATCGAATTTTTCAATCTATTCAACCGCAACAATCCAGGGGCGAACTACGCAGTCAACGTTACGCAGCTTCCGGTTCCAGCGGCGCAGATGGCGCCAAATCCAGTCACAGGTATCACGAATGTCACCAGCATTTGCACGAACGCAAGCTGCACTGGAACCGTGCCCATTACCAGCCTGAGCCAGCTCGAGATACCGGAGGGTGCGCTGGGCGACTTTTTCGGTCCGGGCACGACTGTGGGCATTCCCTTCGCGGCGCAAATCGGAGCGCGAGTGACGTTCTAGCGGTTGGCTCGAAAGAAGCCAGCGCTACCCTGCCACAAAGAGCGCGGCGGGAACAGGCAGGCGACACCCTCCGTTAAGTTATTTTCCGTTTTGCTCCCCTGCAAGTTTTTGTGTGTTCCTCGTTCTAATTCTGACCGGTTGCAAGCCCCAAGCGCAGCTCGACGGAGAGGCGGGAGATGCGAAACCTTTGGGTCATGGTGTTTTTCGTTATGGCTACGGCGAACGGAGTTTGGCGTGCGCGGGAGGCTGCACAGAAGACGCCGCAATCTGGTCCGGCGGTCGGCGCGAAGCTCGTTCTCGTGCGAACAGGTTCCTATGCGGGCATGTGCGTAGGGTACTGCGATCATCAAACGACGATTGGACCGAAGAGCATTCGATTGGTCACACGCGCCTTTGATGACAAGGCGAAATATCCAGACATGGAGAGCAAGCGCGCGATAACGAAGAAGGATTGGGAGACCCTTGAAGCGTCCATTGACGCAAAGGTTCTGGCGGCTTTGGACGTCCGCACCGGCTGCCCGGGATGCGCGGACGAAGTTGTGAATTGGGTAGAAGTGGAGTTCAGCGATGGGACTAAAAAACGAGGCGCGTACAACGCGGGCACTGAGCCTGCCGCGATCGCTGAGTTGCTCGTGAAAATTCAGAATATAGACAAGGAGTCTTTTGCCGCTCGCAGCTGATGGTCGAGCTGCGTCACGGGTCCGCTTGAACTCAGCATGGGGATATCTTAAGGTGTCGATGCGCTCCTATTTGCTGCTTCGTGAAGGATGACGTCCGCATGAACTCCGCTCCGGCTACCCAACCTCGGCGAAACCGGTTACGGGCGTTTTTTCTATCCCCCTCTTTTCTCTCCCCGTTCCTTTTGTCCTTGGCGGCTGGTCTTGCCTTGTGCTTTCTACTGGCGCGCAATGTACGCCCTCAGGCGCAATCGCCCAGCGCCGCCAAAGCCGATTCTGCGGAACTTCTCCCGTGGCTCGATCCCAAGCCAGGCTGCTGGGAAGTCCGGAACCGTACGGTCATGCAAATCACCAACATGGCGCCGGCCAAAGCGCCAAGCACCGATGAAGCAAAGCACGATTGCCAAGACCGGATGAGCCGGCTGACTCCCCAGCAGCGCGCACAATTGGGGCCTGAGCAATTGGCTGGGCTTGAGAAACAGTGCGAAGACACGTACGCGGTACTGAAAAAGGCTGGAGAGCAGAACGTAGCGAACCTGAAGAAGGGCGTGGACTCTGGGCCTCAGACGGCCATGACGTGCACCAAGACTCCCTTCGGCGACGTCCACGGCGACGTGTACGACAAGAAAGATCCCGCAAAACAGTGCACCCGGAATGCGGCCGATTCAGGTGGCGTGCGTCACATGCACGTTGCATGCAACGACTTTTCCGGCGATTTTGACCGTATTGACGCGGAACACTTCAAGGGCACGAAGCAGAGTTCGGGCCTCGCGGCCGACCCAGACTCGAGCGGCCAGCGTCCGATGGCCAAAACCACGACGACGTTTACCGCAAAGTGGATTAGCGAAGGACAACCGCATCTGCCCTATTCCCCGCCCATGACCGACTTGGACGGCGTGCGCCCCCAAGGCCCGTATGGTGTCGGTTGGCTCGACCCATTTCGTCTGGTGGCAGAGATTGACGGAAGGCGGTTTATCGCTGAGAAGGCTTTTCTTCTTATCAACTATGCGGACCGGGGCACGGCCGAGACTTACGGTCCTGCGCTTTCGGACGTCTTTCAGAAGATTTACATGCACTGCGCCGTTGTCGCCATGGCCATGCACCTGCACCTCGACCAGCAGCAACCCTGGAAAGGCCGGATAGACGGGAGCTTCGACGGCCGGTCGGCGGCGCAGAAATTTGCTAGGTTCGACGCCGACCCTGGGCGCTTCAGTCGCTATTCAAACGAGTGGAATGAAATCGTGAGTCGCGGGGATCCCGGTGGCACTTCGAACGCAGAATTGGCAAGACAGGATGCTTTATTCGACGAACCAACTATGAACCTGTTGTGGGACGCGTACTTCAGTCAGTACAAAACCAAAGTTGAGAAGGATGCGGCTCTCGAGAAGGTGAAAGAGAAATGCAAGCTCACCGTTCTTGACCCCGATTTCTTTGCGGGCAAGCGGCCTGACTAAGGCCCCCAGATTGGCGCTGGCGGGGTCTCAGTGCGCGTGCGTAGAAAGGCCGGCGATTACTGCGCTCAGGACGGCTACGAGCAAGAGCGCACCCGTCAGAATCCAGGCGGCGGGATGGCCGAAGTTCAGCGTGTAGCCGATGCCAAAGCGCTTTTCGACGAGGATCGCGGGATCGTCCGGATTAACGTAGAACATTCCCGCTTTCCAACACCGATCGGGCGTGCGATCGCCGACTACTGCGGACTGCGCAGCGCCTGGACCTTCCGCCCTCGCCAGCCGGGCGCCACCTTGTCCGGTGTAGATCAGCACCGCAAATATGCCAACCACCAGCACCAACGCGCCGACAATGACTGGCGCAACGCTCGGCATCTGGCTTGCCTGTTGGCGCAGCGCCAGAAGAGGCACGCCCGCGAGCATCGTCGCAACGAAATACTCAACGACAACCAGAACCCCAAGCTGCGCCTGCCGAAAACGAGATTCCGCACCCGCCGCAGCGCCGCTGGCGCGCACATGTCGCGTCAATATCAAAATTGCATACGACAAGACCACAAGAAGGGCGATAATAATCGCCCCTGTCACCAGCGGTCCATAAACGCCTGAAGGAGACCGCGTCGCCCACCCGTTCGGCCGGCCATCGGCGCCCCAGTGAACTGGAAACCGCTCTGGGATGCGTTTCCAGTTCGCCTTCAGGTACGCTGCGCACGCGGCCAAAATTGCAAACGGCCCGGCCTGAAGGAGCCCGAAACTCACGCCGCCGGCCGAACGCGGCGCAAGTTCCGCTTCGCGCTGACCGGTGGGCGCTGCTGCGTGAGGCAGCGTCCCGCTCCGCGCGCGCAGAAAAGCTGCCAGCACGCCCGCGGCTTGCCAAAAAATCCCGGCTAGGGGAACCCATGTGCTCCCTGCCGCTGTTCCGGCGAAAACGATTGCGACCGCGATCGCCGTCTGAATCCAAAGAGCGATCCGGAATTGGCCCAGAACGTGGCGCGCGTCTCCACTCGCGCGGAAATCCGGATTCACCGTCACTGCGAAGAAGATATCCGGACGTGTAATCTCCGGGAGGCGGTGAAACAGAACGGCCACTAGAAGAATAACCGCCGCAAGGAACCACGCCATCAGATCCAGCACCGCCGCGATCCCCGATGAACCGGAAGCAAACACATGCGCTGACATCACGCCTCTCCCTTCAACCAGCCCCTCACGTCGCGCGCGTGCAGTTTGAGCTGATGTGCCAGCGCCTCCGGTGACATCCCCTCGGCGGCCGCCTTGGCGAGGAGTCGCCTCAATTGCTGCCGGAACGTCGCGTGCGGCTTTTTGTCTCCGCCACCGCCGGCTGGACGCGAACGCGGCAGTACGCGTGCTCCGCGTCCACGCCTCAAGTCGAGCCAGCCTTCGTCCGCCAGAATCCGGTAGGCCTGCGCCACCGTGTTGTGATGTACGGTCAAATCCACCGCCAGCTGCCTGACTGTGGGCAGCGGATCCCCCGCGCGAAGTTCGCTCGTCACCAGCAGAGCCCGAATTTCGCCGGCAATCTGCGCGTACGCCGGAACTTCGGAGGATAGATCGATTTCTATGAGCTTGGCGGTCATTGTCTAGAGTCTATGTACAATATACAATAAGACTGGGCAAAGCTCAAGTCCATCAGCACAGAAATTCCGCCACTTTATTACGGATTATCGGCGCCGGCGGCCCGGCCCTTCAGGATGCGCACTCGCCCCAGCAGCGTGTGCGGCCCGCCGTAGATAAACTCCAGAGCCAGATTCTCACCTGCAGCTCCGACGAGATTGTAATTGCCCATCCGAAAACCGTCCATCGGCTCATACCGGCTGGGGTACCATCCCAACGTAGCGGCAAATGTTCCCGCATACGGCGCCCCGATGGCGGCAAGCGAAAAGCGGTAGCGACCGTCCTCGCCATGTCTCGCCGTCACCGTCGAAAGTAACGCATGGCCGAACCGCGGGAAAAATCCCGAGCAGGCGCAACGATAGTACAGAGTGTCTTCCCGAAAGGCCTCTGCCAGAACGTAGCGCGTCGAGGTGGTGATGAGCTCGACCCCGAAGTCGCTTCCGAACCGCCTCGCGTACGCCCCTGAGCCCTCGCCCCACTCCGGGGGAGTTTGATAGCCTTGTTGGATTCCTGCAACAAATAGCGCTCCAAAAACCGGATAGGGGCCAAACGCGTCGAAGGCGAAGTTGCGGAGTTTCTCGCGTTCGGTCGGACGACGGTAAACAGCGGTTGGCTCGATGTGTACCGGCAGGCTCGACGAAGGATTTTGTGACGAGTTAGACTGAGTGGAAGGCTTGGCCTCTACTCTCGTCCCCGCCGGGGCAGACGGCAACGTGCTTTGGCCCGCTTCTGCTGCTCCCTGCCCGTTAACGCAGGGTGACGCGATCGTGAATCCATACAGCAGGACCAAGAGCGCAGCGAGCCCTCGCACCATCATGTGCGACTTCACCGTTTCAAATCTCAAACACCCGAGCGTAAACGGCCACAACACGGCTTTGTGAGTCGCGGCGCTCGCCCTAGAAATTCTGCTGAACGATTTGCGACACCTTCTTCCCGAAATCGAGAGTCGCTCTCAGATTGCCCCCGAGAAAGCGCACTTTACCGGTGATGTCGCGCTCCAGTTCGGGTTTTCCGCTTTTATCTGTGAACTGGCAATGAACCTTGATCTGAGTGGCGCCGGCCACGGTGAGCACCTGCCGTTCTTCTTCGCTGCCTTTCTTGAAGCCATAAACATTGGTGTGAAGCACCACAAGGTCGGGCACATTCGCGGCACCCTGGTCTCCGTCGCGGTACACGCGCTCGAACTTGTGACTCTTTTCCACCTGTTCAATCGTGTTCTCGTAGAGGGCCACTTGAAACTGAAGAGGAAGATTAACCTCATTCGACTGGAACATCAGAATTTGAATCGCAGACGCCTTGAGCTTCGGCTGGGCATTGTTCTGGGCATTGTTCTGGGCATGCCCCGCGCTCACCGCTCCCAGCAGCAACATCGTGGTCAACAAGACCAGGCTCGAATGAATAATTCTCGTCATCTTCATGGTTTTGTTCCTAGAGGTTTCTGTGACGTTGCCGGCTGAGGGCTAGTTCCCGAGTCGAGCGGCACGGTTGTTTTTGCACCTTGGGCCAGAAGAGCCCGCTTTGCGGCGACCCCTGCGCCTTTCGGCAGGGTAAACACCGCGCCGTGCAACCCGCCCGAAGCGTCGACGTAAGTGATGGAGAGCGTGTCAATCTTGGTGCGAAAGAGGCTAAGGAATCTTCCCGAACCGTACGGGCCAAACATCGTGAGCGTGCCGAGAGTGCCGCCGATGGTTCGCTGAGTGTCGGCACCCTGCAGCACTTCGGTGATGGTCGTGGCCGATACGTCTTTCTTTATGGTGCCTTTTGTGAACTCGAGATTGCCGTTCCCTATGGTGAGGGTTCCGCTAGTGTTGTGTTTCACTTCCTCTAGCCCCAGCACGTGTTTGGCCTTCACCGTGTCTGTGTCTTGCCCGAAGGCGGGCGAGACAAAGAACACGGCAGCGGCCAGGAATGCGGAGGCGGCTAGAAAGAGGGAGATGGAGGGTGACATCTTCATTTCGATTTCTCCTGGATCAAGCGCGGGTAGAGGGACCGAGCGCGGCGAGTACACTACAACGGTTTGGCCCTTCGCGCACGCGAAAAAAAAAGCCGCCAGCTACCGCGCCGAATGTCGGTTGAGGATGCGAGCATCACCCCAAACGATCGAGCGACACAAAACTCGTGCGACGGTGCTGCGCGTTTGTGCATTGCTTGCTCCGTCAGATGGGCTATGCTACCGTTTACTTGGAGGTGTCTGATGGCCGACAACGCGGGCTCGAAAGTAAGTTTCTTTCTTGTGGGGCTGGGAATTGGAGCGCTGCTGGGAATTCTCTTCGCTCCCAAGTCCGGCGAGGAGACGCGCGACTATCTCTCCTCGAAGGCTGATGAAGGCCGCGATTACGCGCAGCGCAAAGCCCGCGAACTCCGCGAGCGCGCCGAAGATCTGATTGAGCGCAGCAAGGAAATCATGGCCCGCCAGAAAGACGCGATATCCAATGCCGTGGGATCGGCGGTCGAAGCAGGCGCGGAGGCCTACAAGCGCGAGGCAAAGTACTAGGCGTCGTACATCGAGTTTGAGTCAACCTAGCACCCGGTCGAATTCTCACGTTCAGTAGCTAAGAAGGCAGGCGATTATGTCAGGCTGGGTAGAAGCGTTCATCGTTATCGCAGCGGTTGCGATCGTGCTACAAGCGGCGATCCTGCTTGCGATGGCGGTCCAGCTGAACAAATCGGTGGAGAAGCTCACGAAAATCGCCACCGATTTGCAGGCCAAGGTCGAGCCGATTCTGCTCCGGACCTCCCGCATCCTCGATGATTCCGAAGGTCGCATCGCCAGCATCATGGGCGACGCGGCAGCTATCACCCAAATCGCCCGCGGCCAAGCTCAAAAAATCGATCGCGTCTTCACCGAAGCAGTCGAACGCCTGCGCATTCAGGTGATCCGCGCCGACCAGATTCTCACCGGTACGCTCGAGGTTATTGAGGATACCGGAACGAAATTCCGCCGCAACTTGTGGGTGCCGATTCAGCAGGCATCGGCAATTCTGAGGGGACTAAAGGTCGGCCTCGATTTCCTGCGCGGACAACGCCGCAATGGCCCGCAATCCGAAACCGCCCGGCAGGACGAAGAACTCTTCATCTGATTTCGAGCCTCCATTTCCACGTTGGTGCGGTTTCACTTCTACCGAATCCAACCGCCTCCCAAAACCCTCTCGCCTGAATAGAAAACGGCAGCCTGTCCCCGCGTGACTGCTCGCTGCGGCTCGCGAAATGCGACACGCGCCGTAGCATCACCTGTAGCTTCCACGACAGCGTCGGCGGGTTCGTGCCGGTTTCGAATTCGCACTTTCGCTTCAACTGGCGCGGGAGGTACGTCAAACGGAATCCAGTTCAAGTCGCCCACTTCGCAAATCGTGGTGCACAACTCGCTGTCTTCGCCCACTACCACTCGGTTCGCCGCTCGATCGAGTTTCACCACGTACATCGGCTTTCCCGCCGCAAAACCCAAGCCTTTTCTCTGGCCCACTGTGTAGTGGCGCAAACCGCTATGACGGCCGAGAACTTCGCCCGAGGTCGAAACAATCTCGCCTGAATCGTCCGGCAATGCGCTTCCCTGCTCCTGCAAATATCCCTCGATGAACCGCACATAGTTGCCGCTGGGGACAAAGCAAATTTCCTGGCTCTCGGGCTTCTCCGCGACAGGCACGCGCAGGCGTCGCGCAATGTCACGGACTTCGTCCTTTGTCAGCTCGCCGAGTGGAAATTCCGTCCGCGCAAGTTGTTCCTGTGTGAGCCCAAAAAGAAAATAAGATTGGTCCTTGCTGTCGTCGCGTGCGCGCAGCAACTCAAACCGGCCATTATCCGGATTGTGGCGCACGCGAGCGTAATGTCCCGTGGCAATCTTTTCGGCGCCAATCTGCCGCACTGTGGTCAGAAGCTGGTCGAACTTCACGTGGTTGTTGCAAAGAGTGCAGGGAATCGGCGTGCGACCTTCCAGATAGTCGCCGACGAAAGGCCGAATCACGCTCGCCTCGAACTCCCGCTCGAAGTTCACCACGTAAAACGGAAACCCGAAATACTCCGCCACTCGCCGCGCATCGTAGACGTCGTCGATCGAGCAGCATCGATGCTGCGCCGGCCCTCCTCTTTGAAGCTCCGGGAGCCGCCGCTGATTCCAAAGCTGCATCGTTAGTCCCACAATTCCCTGCCCGCGGTCGTGCAGCATGGCGGCCACGGTGGAGCTATCGACGCCTCCGGACATGGCCACTGCAATCGCAACTGCGCGCGAGCCCTTAGCACGGCCCACCGCTTCGGATTGAGTTAGAGCTTCCATTTTTTCTTCGTTTTCCTCGCCCTTCAGCGCGCGTCCACCGCTGTTGGCGCCAATGGCGAAAGCGCGCGCAGCCGCTCCACGACGCGCGGAACTATCGCAATTGCTTCGTCAATTTCAGCGGCCGCCGTCGGCCGCCCCAGGCTGAAGCGCACGCTCGACCGCGCTTCCTCAGACGAGAGACCAATCGCCGTCAGCACGTGTGATGGCTCAATCGCGCCGGAAGAGCACGCCGCGCCCGTCGAACACGCAACACCCTGGAGATCCAGCGCGATCACCAGCGCCTCGCCTCCCGCAGCGGCAAATGTGAGATTCGTCGTATTCGCAACACGACACGCGCGGCTGCCATTCAGCCGCGTTATCGGAATCGACTCCAAAAGCGCATTCTCAAACCGATCGCGCATCACTGCTACGCGTGCAGAATCTTCGCCGAGTTGAGTTCGCGCCAATTCGGCCGCTTTCCCCAGCCCAACAATCCCCGGCACATTTTCCGTGCCCGGCCGCCGGTCCCGCTCGTGATGCCCGCCGAAAACACGCGGCGCCATCAGGGTGTCCGAGCGCACATACAGCGCACCAATGCCCTTCGGCCCATAGATTTTATGTGCTGAAAGCGAAAGCAGGTCCACGCCCAGACGATTCACTTCGAACGGCAACTTCCCCGTGGACTGAACGGCATCGCAATGAAAATAGACGTCGGCTTCACCGGCGATCTCGCCGATCTGCTCGATCGGCTGAATTGTGCCGATTTCGTTGTTTGCGTGCATCACGCTAATCAGAATCGTGTCCGCGGTAATGGCGCGTCGAATATCTTCGGGATCGACGATTCCATCCGAACCCACGGGCATATAGCTGACTTCGATACCCTGCTTTTCCAGTTCCTGGCATGAATTCAGCACCGCATGGTGTTCGATGGTCGTCGTGATGACGTGTTTTCGCTGCTTCGCACTCGCCGCCACCACGCCAAGAATCGCCAAGTTGTCCGCTTCTGTCCCGCCGCTGGTGAAAACGATTTCAGCAGGCTTTGCGCCGATCAGCGCCGCGACGTTGTAGCGCGCAGAATCCACCGCCGCCCGCGCGTGTTGTCCCGCGGAATGGATGGAGCTCGCGTTTCCAAAGGCATCGGCGAAATATGGCTGCATCGCCTTAAGCACGCGCGCGTCCACCGGCGTCGTCGCGTTGTAATCGAGATAAATCGACATGAACCAGCCTTGATTATTCAGAGTAATGTCTAGTCATGTAGATGGTCAAGCCATCATGTGCAACGCCTCCCGCTTTGGTTCTGCAGTTTGCCTCATCAGTGTTTATCTGTGTTCATCTGTGGTTAAATCCGGGCCATGCGGTCGTCTCCGCGAAAATTCACGACTGAGCCGGATCTCTATGCTGCCGCACTTCGTGCCTTGATGAGGCGCGCGTATTCGATTCACGACATGAAGGGATATCTCGACAAGCGTGCGGACGATAAAGAGCACGTCTCCTCAGTCGTCGCCCGCCTTCGCGAACAGAACTACCTCGACGACGCGCGTTACGCCGCTGAATTCGCCCGCCAGCGCGCTCAATCGCGCGGCCAGGGACGCTTTCGCATCGCCCGCGAACTGCGTGCGCGCGGCGTTCCCGACCGTCATATCGAAGCCGCGCTCGACGCGATCGCCACCGACACCGACGAAGCCGGCGCTGTCCGCAAACGCATCCAGCGCAAACTTGCGCACCTACGCCCGCCACTCGATCAGCGCAAACTCGCCTCGCTTTATCGCAGTCTTCTGCGCGCCGGCTTCCCCGCCGACCTTATCCGCACAGAGCTGCGCCGTGCCACCCAAAGTGAAGTGCCTGACGCCGAATTTCACTGAGCCATTGCCTTGTGTGAAACCTCGAAGGTTCCGCAGTGTGTTGACACCTCAAAGCCCACGCCATAAGATTCCTCCAGTTCGCGGCCCTTTGCCTATATTCGCAACCCTCGTCAGAGGAGAACCACGGTGAAGAAGATTCTCGGGTCTGCCCTTGCTGTCTGTGCTCTTCTGCTTTCGATCGAAATCCTCGCGCCGGCTGCACCCGCGCAAACGCAGGCTCCTCCCCCCGCCGCACCGTCAAGCATGTCCGCGACGCCCGCTGCCGCCCCCGCGCAGCCGCAAGGCCGCAAAAAGCGCGTCGCCATCTTCGATTTCGATTTCGCCACTGTCCAGTCGTCATCGGATGCGGCTTTCGGCAGGAACGTCGACGTCGGCAAGGGCATCTCCGACCTCCTCGTGAAGTACCTTGTTCAGGATGGGACTTATTCAGTGATCGAGCGCAAGGCCATGGACAAGATCCTCGCCGAACAGAATTTTTCGAATAGCGATCGCGCGAATCCCACTTCGGCCGCCAAACTCGGCAAACTCCTCGGTGTCGATGCCATCATTGTGGGCAGCGTCACCCAATTCGGCAACGAGACCAAGAATACAAACGTCGGAGGAAACGGGTATGGCCTAGGCAGGTTCGGCGTCGGCGGCGTCGGCCAGAAAAAAAGCAAAGCGATCGTCAATCTCGATGCCCGCGTGGTTGACATCGACACAGCTGAGATTCTTGCCGTCGCTTCTGGCCACGGCGAATCCAAGCGTGAGAGCACCAGCTTGCTCGGTGGCGGAGGCGGCTGGACTGGCGGAGGCGGCGGAACTGTGGATTTTGGCTCGAGCGATTTTCAGCAAACGATTCTTGGCGAGGCCGTCAACGCAGCCGTTCAGCAGATGAGCACCAACCTCGTTGCTGACAACTCCAAGTTCACGGCGCGCACAGTCGTCGTCAACGGGCTCGTCGCTTCTGTCGACGGCGGACAAATTGTTCTGAATGTCGGCGCAAAGGCCGGCGTGAAGGTCGGCGATCAGCTTTCCGTCGAGCGCTTGACCAAAGAGATAAAGGACCCATCCACCGGCCAGGTCATTCGCCGCCTTACCAGTCAGATTGGCATCGTCAAAGTCACCGATGTAGATGACGTCTCTGCCATCGCCACGCCTGTCTCCGGCACAGACTTCAAAGTCGGCGACTCCGTAAAGACCGTCACGCAGTAGTTGAGCCACTTGGGCGAGAATGATGAGAGCCTAATTCCCCACGGGTCTGCTCGCGGTCTGTGGAGCGACCGCGTGTGCCGATGCGCTTGCCACTAACGACGCGCTGTGGTTCGCCCGCGCGTCGTTCAAAAGCTGCCAATCGTCTTTCAATTCGATCATGTTCTCGCGGCTGTGTTTCGGACTAGTGAGCACGCGATCGACCCGCGAGAGCACAAGCTGGTAGGCCAGTTCCGAATCGGACGCGGGGGCCAGGATATTATTCGCACTTATTCCAACAAGTCGGACTTCGTCACCGCTTTCCATTCTTATTGAAGCGCTGCCGTTGTCCGCCACAAGGGGCGTGCCTTCTTCATTCAGGCGTTTGAAGAACCGCTTCAAGTAGTCGCCGCTCGGGATGGCCTCTTCGCGCACGGCCTCGGCAATAAAATCGCCGAATGCCTCGTGGTACCGCCTCCACTCCTCGTCCGTCCCGGCCACGTTTGCGCGTTCCGCGCGCTCCGCCTTTTCGAGTGTACGAAGGCTGCTTTCGTCCTCCTCAGATTTCGCCAGCTTGATTTCCGAGCTGATTTCGGTCGCTTCCGCCGTTGGATATGTTTCCGATTCCCATTCCGGATTGAATCGGCCTGTGAGCAAGTATGAGCCGATGATCACCGGCAACTCGTGGTCCGCAAAAATCAGCATTGGCACCAGTAGTTTCTTCGACGTATAAAGCTGCTCGGTTCCGTCGCGGCACTCGCTGCTCCGTTTGTACGTCCCCGGAATTTGCGCAAAGTGCAGCGCGCGGAAATCGAGTTCGGGATGCTTCAGCGCGTACTTCGTGAACGAGTGCGCAATCGCCTTCGGGCTGGTCATCCCGAAATCGTTGATGTAATCCGGCTTCGTGGAATGTGGAAAATAGGTATTGATCACACCACGCGTAAATGTCGCGCAATTTCGCGTCAAGCCATTGAAATGATTTACGTTTGCCCGTGCGTTGAACTCCGCTATGAACTCTTCGTCCTGCTCCATCGTGGTCTTCACCACAAAGATGTAGACGCTGCGCTCGATCGTTGCCGCAACCATCTCCCGCCACTCCGCACTCTTGCTCGTCTGGCAGGACTCACCCTCGCAGTATCCATCCAGATATTTCAGCCGATATCGTTCCTCCAGAGCGTGTTTCACCTTTTCAGAACCGAAAAGCGGCCGATTCGCCGGATCTTCGACTCCATAGAGATAAACGCTCAGCGGAACCACATTCCATTCGTACGGTTGGTCTTCGCCCAGCGTCGTGTAGTTGCTGATAACCGAACCTTCTTCGCCCGCCTGGCAAAGCCGCAGTTTCACCGGAGTTTCTGCGCAAACGCGCGACAGATACACGGCACTGTGACCCGAGCCCGTAATTCTCGCCATGCTCGTGTCCAACGACTCGTTTAAAACGATGCCGACGTCCGCCCGCGCACTCCGCGGAAGTATTGCGAATACCAAAATCGAGGCGAGTGCGCCAGCCCACATGCGTCCACACCACGCCGTGATAGCCGCTTGCCTCTTCCAACAACACGTTGCGCTAGATTCGTGCAACTCCAACTCCCGTTCGCGTAAATGGACTCAGACGATGAATCTACAGAACAGCGTGCCGGGCGAAACCTGTCAAATAGACTGGGAGGCCTACAATTCGTCTAACACTCTCGTACAATTGTAGTTGCTCTCCGGTGTCGATAAGGATCAGGTGGGTTTTCTGCGTGTCCTGACTGAAAACTGTACCTGCGGCCAGCCTGGTTACCTCACGTAACCCGCCTTGATTAAAAGGTATAGCGCGATTCCTAAATGTTCGCCCTTTCTTCGCCTACCCTTTTGTGTACCCGCTTTTCATCTCTATTGCCGAAAACCACGCGAAACTCGTACCATTCGGGGTCTCCCGGCACTGTGCCGCTTCGAAGAGGTCTAAAGGGGGACGCATGCCCGCAACGTGGAAAGGCTCGCTTTCTTTCGGACTCGTTTCGATTCCGATTCAACTCTCTCCGGCCGCGCGCACTGAGCGCATCAGCTTTAATCAGCTCCACAAAGTGTGTCACACGCGCCTGAAGCAGCCGCTCTTCTGCCCCACCTGCAACCGCATGGTCGAGCGCAGCGAGGTGGAGAAGGGCTACGAATACGAAAAAGATCAGTACCTGCTCTTCACCGAAGAAGAGATAGAAAAAATCGAGCCCGAATCCGCACGCATCATGGAAATCCTCGAATTCGTCAAACTCGATGAGATCGATTTGCTCTATTTCGATTCGTCGTACTACGCTGCGCCCGACGCCGCTGGCGCTAAGGCTTACGAACTCCTGAAAGAGGCGATGCTGCGCACCGGCTACGCCGGAATTGCCAAAGTGACGATGCACAATCGCGAATACATCGTCATCGTCCGCGCCCGAAAGAGCGGACTCACTTTGCACACGATGTTCTACTCCAACGAAATTCGTCCCGCCGCTGAGGCCGGACCCGAAAAATTCGAAGTCCGCGAGCAGGAGCGCGCTCTCGCCACCCAGCTCATCGAAAGCCTGGCTGCGCCTTTCGAGCCCGAGAAGTATCACGACACCTATCAGGATGGCCTGCGAACACTGATCGAAGCCAAAGCCCAGGGCCAGGAGGTCGTAGCGATTCCCCAGGCCGCTCAAGCGCCTCCCGTCGACCTCATGGCTGCCCTCAAGCAGAGCCTCATGCAGAAGCAGCAGCCTCCTCGCGGCGAGAAGAAATCTCTGCTCCGCGTCGTTCCCAAGTCTGCCCAGGCCGTTGCCGAAGCTCCCGCCGCGCAGGCCCCGAAAAAATCGCGCCGCAAGGTTGGATAGGCTCCGAAACCAACTTCTTCCATCGTCCGTCAATCTTGTTGTAAAGATAAGCCGCCCGGCCCAAATCGTTCACGTTCGCATTCCACTCTTCGGAGGTGGGTCATGATCAACAGAAACAAGATGATTGGGCTCCTCGCAGCTTTATTCCTTGCTTCCGTTCCCGCATTTGCTCAAGGGCACCCTGAAGCTCACCCGCGTCCGCCCTCGCACGGGCCCGCTCCGGTTCGCGGCAACCCTCATCCCGTTGAAGAGCACCGCAACTACAGTGACTCCCCCGGCCATCCCAACGCGCCGCACGTCGATCGTGGAAAGGTCTGGGTTGGCCATGACACGGGAAAGGATGATCCGCACTACCACCTCGATCATCCCTGGGAGCACGGACACTTTACCGCCGGCTTCGGCCCGCACCACGTATGGCATCTTGCTGGCGGCGGTCCAGATCGCTTCTGGTTCGGCGGTTTCTATTTCAGCGTCGCGCCCTATGACGTGGGCTTCTGTGACGGCTGGAACTGGACGGGCGACGACGTCATCATCTATGACGATCCCGACCACATCGGTTGGTATCTCGCCTACAACGTGCGCCTCGGCACTTACGTGCACGTCATGTTCCTCGGCAGTTGACGCTCGATTCGCGGCATCTCGCTTGGAGGGCGCGAGTCAAAGCTCGCGTCCTCTGCCTCTCACTCGACGCGATTACCGCTTGATTTCGCTTGGCTCCGGCGGTAAACACGTCCCATGAATGGTTACGTGCACACGGTGATCCGTGCCTGAGATCCCTGAAATCTCCGCGCCGTCTCTAAAATTGCGTACGCTCGTCCACGAAAGCGAAATCTCCGTCCAATGCTCCGGGCGCCTGAACTCCTCCAACGCTACTGTGCTTAAATCGCACCTCAAAGATTTACTCCCCAAAACCAAACATCTCGTTCTCGATCTCACTGACCTGACTCAGATGGACAGTTCAGGTCTCGGCGCCATCGTCGCCGTTTACATCTCCGCGAGAAACACCGGAACAACCCTCGAACTCATCAATCTGAACGCTCGCATCCGCGAACTCTTCGGTCTTACCAACCTGCTCTCCGTCTTCGAAACCTGCGGCCGCTACGGCACCCGAATGCCGTAAAGCAGGAAGCAAGGAACCGGGATGCGGTTCCCTTCGCCTGCGCGCCGGATGTAGAATTTGGCTTGTCCAATGACCGAAGCGCTCGTCAACATTCACACTTTTCATTATCGCCACGAAGCAGAACTCGCGAGGAGCGCCCTCGAAGCTAACGGCATTCACGCGGTCGTTGCTTCCGACGATGGTGGCAGGCAGGAAATCAGTTTGCAGTTTGTACGCGGAGCGCAACTCCTCGTCGATCCAGCCGACGCCGCCCACGCGAAATCAGTCCTCAATATCCGGTAGGCTTCGATCGTCTCGAACACCGAAAGAGCTACTGGCGGTCGCCCGGGAAAAAACCCAGTGTCGTCCCATTTCTGACCCAATTTTCTTCAAAACTCGCGTACTTGATCGTCCGTCGGCGATACGTGTAGGACATATGGACCGCGCCGTCGGGCGTTTGGACGACAGAAGGATAGGAGTAGTCAATTAGGTGGTAGAAAAACGATTTCTTCTCGTCGCGCACATCGGTTCCCGCCATCGTGTCCGGCACAGCCTCCTGCGGCACTTCTTGACCGATATCTACGTCGCGAACCCACGGCCACGTTCGCCCCTCATCAGTTGAAAGCGCAACGGACAGTGGCCAACGAGCGGTATCCAGAGGCTTGCCTCTCGTGGTTGTCGCTTGAATATTATTGAAAGCCATGAGCAGATGACCGTCTCGCAGGCGCGTGACTTGGATCGATGAATTGTTGTTCGGGATCTGAGTCGGCTCAGGCGTTGTCCATGTGCAACCGTCTTGCGAGTTGCTCGTGTAAACCCAGTCCGCGAAGCGGCTGCGAAGAAACGCTTTTAACCTCCGCGGTGAAAGTTCAACCACATCCGGCTGCACAAGGCCATTTGAGCCCGGCACTTGACACTCTCTCCAGCTCTGCCCTTTGTCGTGTGATATCTCAACGGCCGAATAATTTTCCGCGTCCGACTTCGGCGTGTAGTAGATGGGGAAAAGCCATTGACCGTCCGCAACGACGAGCGGTTCACGGTCGAAAGAGCCGGCCTTCGAAAACGCCACTTTCGCCGCGGTCCAGGTTTGCCCGGCGTCAGCGGATGTCCGCGTGAATATCTGCGCCTCAGACTGACCCGCATCAGCAGCCTGAGCTGTGTAGAAGAGCCAAAGCATTCCGGCCGATTCAAAGAGAACAGGATTCTCAAACGCCTTCCCTGTCTCCCGCGCGATGACGGCGGGCCGGCTCCACCCGTGGGAGCCTTTTACCAGTCGTGAAATCACGATTGCGGTGCCTGACTGCCCTTCCCACTCACCGGAATAGTAGGCGCATAGCAGGTCCCCGTTGCTCAAAACGAGCAGATTCGAAGCATGTGAGCTGGGGAAGATGATCGGAAGGTACGCCACTCGTAGGCCCGGCACTAAAGACGCCCGGATCTTTCCATCAGCGAGCCTGTCGATGAGGGATTGTCCCGAGGCTCGAAACTTGGAAGTGAAATCGAACAACGCGAGGCCGCAGAGCAACAACATCTTGGCCGCGGAACGAGCCGAGACCAGTGGCTTCGTTGATCGCACAGTCGATTACGACGCCAGCGCAATCCTGCGAATCAAATCTTCTTGCTCGCTCTTGCTTTCCGCGCCGATCGTGAACGCGTCGAGCAAATCCAGCGACAGCGCAAACTTCAGCGCCTCATCCTGACGCGCGCGCATATCCCCTTGCCCCAGAATCTTCATCCCGACGATTCCCTTTCCCGCCGCCCTCATCTCGCGAATCACCCCAATCACCGTATTCGGATCCGCATCCATATAAGACCCAATCGGATTGATGCGCACTAAATCCACTTCCACCCACGGCGATTTCGCCGCCGCGCGCAGCGCCTCAATCGAATGGCACGAGCAGCCATGCGCCCGAATCACGCCCTTCTGCTTCTCCTCTTCGAGAACGTCCATCACGCCGCGATAGCGCTCCGTCCAGTCGGCTTCCGTAAGGCAATGCATCAGGCAAACGTCGATGTAGTCCGTTCCCAACTCGCGTCGAAACCGGTCAAGGTCCGCACGCGCCGTCGCGGGATCGCGCGCCCAAGTTTTCGTCAGCACCGTCACCTTATCTCGCGGCACGTGCTTCAGCGCTTCGGCCACAAACGGATGGCTGCCATACGAATCCGCTGCGTCGAAGAACCGAAGACCATTGTCGTACCCATTCAGCAGGAGTTTCGGCAAGCCGTCCATCCCCAGCGCGGTCTGATGGGAGTGGTGCCCCACGCCCACCGTGCCCGTTCCCATGGCGAGTCGGCTCGTCGTGATTCCGGTCTTCCCAATCGTTACCGTATCTGAAGCCGCGAATTTCCTCGGCAGTTTCTCCACCAACGGCGGCATCGCCGGCGCGTGGGGCCCAAATCCGCGGTGCCCTATCGCCGCCTCGCTCCCAAACGCCCGCTGACCCAATGTCGACGACCCCAGCCATGCTGCCCCCATCCCGCACGCCGTCTGCCGCATAAATTCACGCCGCTTCATATCCACCTCCAGCACACCTTAATGGTGGGCTGCCCTCCGCTTTCTATGGACTCCCGCGACTCCTGTACGTTAGCACCGTCAGACTCAAATACAATATTCTCGGGCGTTGAATGACCCATCCTTCGTCTTGACTCGCACGCGCCTTCGCACGTACGCTCCCTCGCGATTTTCTATGCCCGAACCTATCCGCGATTACCAGCTCTCTTCCACCCTGAAGCTCACCATGACCGAAGTTCTCGCCATCCACTGTGGTGACTATCGGTTCCAATCCGCCTTCAACGAATTTCTCTCGCGCACCCTGAAACTCGACGGCAATTACGATCTCATGGTCGTCCCCGGCGGTCCGCTGAGTCTCACACTCGCCCAGTATCGTCCGAATTTCTACTCCTCGAGCTGGGAATGGCTGCGCTTCTTCGTTGAAAACCACCAAGTTCGTCGTCTCATCCTGATCCAGCACCAGGACTGCGCCTTTTACCGCACCATGCCACACCACTTGCACACTTCCACCGACCCGCGCCAGCGCCAGGAGCAAGACCTTCGCCGCGCCACGCAAGCCCTGAACAAAGAACTGCGGCACCTAATCGTTGAGCTGTATTACGCCGGCTGGAACTCCAGCGACCGCATCACCATCGAATCCGTCTCCCTGTAGATTCAGTGCTCCGCTGGGCAAACTTTCTCGGCGCTCACCGCGCACCCGCTCCCACGAAGCCGGTCGCCTCCAGCTCCTCGAACACCTCCTCCGCGCGCCTCAGCGCCGCCTGCACGTTCTCGCAGATATTTTCTCGCCCGACGATCTCCTCGAATTCTGCCTGCTTCATCAGTTCGGCAGGCTGCTCGCGCGCCCCGCACAAAATCAGGGTCCTTCCCGACCCATGCAGCTTCTTCGCGGCTTCCTCGATCGCGTAAAGCCCTGTGGCGTCGAGTGCCGTCATGTTTCGCAGCCGCAGAATCACCACGGGCGGCAGCTCCGACATTTTCTGCGTCACCACTGCAATCTTGTCCGTTGCGCCAAACAGAAACGGCCCATGAATCCGGAAAATCGTCGCGTAATATGGAATGTCTTTGTCCTGCAAAATGTGGACGCGGCCGTCCTCTACATAATCGTCCGTCACTCGCGCCACCGTCGTAGTGCTCGCCACACGGCTGATGAACAGCAGCGCGGCCAGAATCATCCCCGCTTCCACCGCCACTGTCAGATCCGCGAATACCGTCAGCGCAAAGGTGACGAACCACACGCTGATATCCGTCTTGGTCAACTTCAATAGTTGTGGAATCTCGCGCCACTCGCCCATGTTGTACGACACCACCATCAGAATGGCCGCCAGCACAGCCATTGGAACGTAGCTCACCAGCGGCGCCGCAAACAGCAGCACGCATAGCAACGTCAGTGCATGGATCATCCCCGCCACGGGCGTTTGTGCGCCCGACCGAATGTTCGTAGCCGTGCGCGCAATCGCGCCCGTCGCCGGCAATCCGCCGAATAGCGGCGACGCAATGTTCGCCACTCCCTGCGCCACCAGCTCCACGTTCGAGTTGTGCTGGTCGTTGCTCATGCGGTCCGACACCACCGCCGACATCAACGACTCAATGGCGCCGAGCATCGCCACCGTCACCGCCGGCGCAAGCAGTCCGTGAATCAGTCCCGCGTGAAATTGTGGCATCGCGAAGTGCGGCAGACCTTTTGGTATGCCTCCAGCGAACCGGCTGCCAATCGTCTCAACGCGCAGTTTGAGAACCACTACGGCTCCGGTCCCGATCAGCAGTGCCACAATCGGCCCCGGGATTCGATTCGACACGAGCCTGCAAACAATGAGAATTGCCACCGTGGCCAGCGCAAGCGCCGCCGCCGAATAGTTCAGCGTCCTGAAGTGGCTTGCCAGCGCCTCGATACGCGGCAAAAACTCTCCCGGCGACTTCTCCAGCTGCAGGCCCAGGAAATCCTTCACCTGCGTGCTGGCAATCAGAATTGCAATGCCGTTGGTGAACCCGATCACGATCGGCCGCGGTATGAACTTCACCGCCGACCCCATCCCCGTAACGCCCATCAGCACCAGCAGCACGCCCGCCATCATCGTGCACAGGAAAAGCCCGTCAACGCCATGCGTCGCAACGATCCCCGCCACCACCACCACAAACGCGCCCGTGGGCCCGCCGATCTGCGTCTTCGACCCGCCCAGCAGCGAAATCAGAAATCCGGTGACAATCGCGCAGTAAATTCCCGCTTGCGGAGTCAATCCCGACGCGATCGAAAACGCCATTGCCAGCGGCAGTGCCACCAATCCCACCGTGACGCCCGCCGTCAAATCGTGCGCAAATTTCGTTAGGTTGTAATCGCGAAAACAGAGGACCGACTTCGGAAGCCAACGTTCATTAAGCCAAATACGAGCCATGCTACGCATTATGCCAAACGAAAATCCATGTGCGCTAGCGACTGGTTCGAATGTTCGGCGAGGTAAACTGCGGCGGCGGCGTGATTAGCGGAGCTTCCCGTACTCAATCTTCGCCTGCTTTAAAACCGGGATGCCCGCATCAGCTTCCTTCCACATCGCGAAAAAATCCACATATGCGCTTCGCGCTTTATCTTTATCGCCGCTGGCCGCATACGTCCGCGCAAGCTCCAAATGCGCCAGCGGCTCCAGCGGCCCATTTGCCACCAGCCCTCGATGATCGATCAGCTTCTGAAACTCCGCCGCCGCCTCATTCGTCTGGTGCAACACCAGATACGCCTGCCCGCGCACGAACGCTGGATACAAAAATCCCCCAAACTCCACTTCCGGCGCCGGATCACCCAATTCATACGCCTTCGCGCTCTCCAAAGTTTCGACCGCCTTCGCGGGATTGTTCGCCTTGACCTGAATCGACCCGCGAATTACCGCTATCCAGTAGTTGTTCAACGTCGTATTCTTCGGATTCCGCTTCTCGAGTTCGGCAGCCATCTTTTCCGCCTCATCGGCCCCGCCAATTCGCGCGAACACCAGCGCCGCCAGCGTCCGCACATCCCGCGTCGGGGCCAGCTTCAAAGCGGCGTTCGCCTGCGTGCGTGCCTGCGCCTCGTTACCAAATTCCGCCTCGCGCAAGGCCTCATTTATCTGCCACAGAGCCGCCGTTTCCCCCTCGCCGGCCTTTCGCGCTGACGCTGCCGCCTGTGCCGAAAGGGCTCGCGCCTTTGCCAGCCGGCCTCCGAAAGCTTCCGTATCCGACTCGTACGAGAACAGGATGTCTTCCCATCCCTGCTTCCCAAGCGCCCAATCCGCCTGCTTTTGCATTTCCGCGGTGTCACCGTCCAGAAATGCCAGTCCATACACCACCGTGCGGATAAACGGATCCTCCACTTTGTTCGCTGCCGCTCGCTGATACGCCGCCTTCGCCTCATTCAACCGGCCCTCGAAACTGTACATCTGAATCTCGTCGCCGTAGACGATCCCCGCGACCGACGCGAGCTTCAGCGCCTTTTCGCACTCGGCGACGGCTTCGTCGTAGCGGCCCACGAATCCGTCTTCCGCAGCCAGGTTCGAATGCGGTGGGATATCCCAGGGATAAGCCTCGCCCCAGGCTTCGTATTGCTGCCGCGCTTGTTCCACGTCGCCCGTAACCTCCGAGTAGTAAAAGCTCGAAACCGCGAATTTTTCCCGGTCGCTCAGCCGCGCGCGATTGTTGAAAGCCTGCGTGAACTGCTCGTCGGCGAGGCCGTTCTGTCCCGTATTCGAGTACACCAGCCCCAGCGCCGCGTGGACCAAAGTAAAATCAGGATCGATGCTCAGCGCGGCGTTCAAGTAAGGAATTGCCGCTTGATCGCCGCGCTCGCGCTGGATGCGCCCCGCTACGGAATATTGTTTCAGCGCGTCGAGCGAATTCGTCGTAGCTTGCTGCAGCGGCGTATCGTATTGCTGGATCGATTGGAGCGATTCTCCCAGACGCTCGCGGACCTTGCTCGCTTCTTTGTCAATCGCTGCCAGCACGTCCTCTTTTTTGCCCGCTTCGGCTATTTCCCGCGCCAGCGAATCGCCGGTCAAGCAATTCGTCGCATTCAGCTTGATCACGTAATGGCTGCCCAGCATCCCAATCGAGCCGCCCAGCACTGCCTTGCTGCCTGCACGCTGGCAAAGATCGCGTGCCGCAGTGGCATCGAGTTTTTCGCCCGCGGGGCGTTTCATGTCCCGCAGCGTCGCGTTCATTTTCTCATCCGACAGTATCTGCACGAACGGCGACTGCTCCATCTTCGTCGCCACCGCCTCGCGCAACGTATCGTTGAACACATCATCGCCCGTTGAATTCACGAAGTCCGTCAGCACAACGCTGTCGCCGTTATTGAGGGCATGTGCCCGCGACGGCCACAGCCATCCACCGGTCACCAGCCTCCAAACAACGGCCGCCGCCAGCGCCATTCCGCCAATCACAGCCCCGATTTTTCGCCACTTCGGACGCGCCCGGCTGGCCGTCAGCATCGTTGCTGCAAAAAAACTCGGCGCTCGTCCTGCTTGCGTGTCGCGCAAGGTTCGCGCCAGGTCGGCGCGCATCTCGCTCGCGCTCTGGTAGCGCAACGCGCGGTCCTTCTCCAGAGCCTTTCGCACCGTCAATTCCAGCTCGGGCGGCACCGCCGGGTTCAGTTCCATTGCCGGCGCAACATCCTTGTGCAAAATCGAGTCGAAAATGGCGCCAACTGTCGTCCCGTCAAAGGCCGCCCGTCCCGTGCACATTTCGTAAAGCACCGCGCCAAATGAAAAAATGTCCGACCGCGGATCGAGCTCCTCGCCGCGAATCTGTTCCGGCGACATATACGTCACCGTGCCCAGCATCGTTCCCGGAGCGCTCAGGGTGTCCTCGAAACTTCCGTCCGCTCCCGCCCCGATCGATTGCGTCCGCTGGTCCGCGCCCGCGTGCGTGAGTTTCGCCAGCCCGAAATCAAGCACTTTCGCTCGCCGGCGCGTTTCGAGATTTGTCGTCCCGCTCGGCACGTTCAAACTCGTCACAAAGATATTTGCCGGCTTGATGTCGCGATGAATGATTCCCTTCGCGTGCGCCGTTTCGAGCGCATCTGCTATCTCCACTCCCAGCGATAACACTCGCTCCATCGGCATCGGTTTGCCAGCAATCTCATGCTTCAGCGTTTGGCCCTCCATGAACTCCATCACTATGAACGACCGGCTGCTCTCGGCGTCGCCCGCTCGAAGTGGGGCCTCACCAACGTCGTAGATCGTGCAAATATTCGGATGATTCAGAGCGGATGCTGCCTGCGCCTCGCGTCGGAAGCGCAACAGCGCTTGCTCGTCGCTCGCAAATTTCTCAGGTAGAAACTTCAGCGCCACGAAACGATGCAGCCGCGTGTCCTCCGCCTTGTAGACGACACCCATCCCGCCGCCTCCAAGCTTCTCCACGATTCGGTAATGCTGTATCGTCTGCCCAATCATTTCGCGTTCCGCCGTGTATCATCCTGAGCGAAGCGAAGAATCTCTCTTCGGCCCACGCGCCCTTCCATTTTCAATTTTCTCTTTTCACTTTTCCGCTTTTGGGGCTTCTTCGCGCATCTTAGGTGCGCCATCCACCCAAGTCAACGCTCACGACATTCGCCCCTCTGACTTCTGCTCGCTGGTTTCTGCTTTCTGACCTCTGCCTTGTTATAATCTTCGCTGTTCAATTCCATAGGGGCGAAATAGACGCCGCACGCCGATGCCTTCGCGCCGTCGCATACAAAGGAGATTTACTATGAAGCCAGCAATCGTCGTTGCCGCACTCGCCATCTTCGCTTCCTCTGCCTCCGCGCAGACCACTACCTGGCAGCTCGATCCCGCGCACTCCAACGCGCAGTTCACGGTGCGCCACCTTGGCATCTCGAATGTCCAGGGAGAATTTACAAAAATCACGGGCAGCGTTCAGCTTGACGACAGCGACATCACCAAGTCCAGCGTCAACGCCACCATCGACGTCAACTCCGTCGATACGCGCGTCCCTCAGCGCGACACCGACCTAAAAAGTGACCATTTCTTCGACGCCGCCAAATACCCCACGATGACCTTTCAGTCCACCAAAATCACCAAAAATGATGACGGCACCCTCAATATGACCGGCAACCTCACTATCCACGGCGTCACCAAAGAAGTGGCTTTCGACGTCACTGGCCCCACCAAAGCTATTCAAGCGATGGGCAGCACGCGCCGCGGCGCTTCCGCCACGACAAAAATCAATCGACAGGATTTCGGCCTCAAGTACGGAACGAACACTCTTCCCGGCGGCGACGAAATGATCGGCGACACGATCACCATCACTCTCGACATCGAAATGACCACCAAATAATTCCGATCACTAGCTCTCGTCCAACCGAACAAACGAAGCCACCTTTGCGTACCTAATGCAAACGCAGGAGATTAGACGGGGAGGTGCCATGTGCCTGACCGGGCGATTTTCAAGGGCGCGGCGTTGGACATTCTTACGGGTTTCGTTGCCCTTTGCTGCGTACTGGCCGTCGTCATTATCCACAAACAGAATGACCTGCAATTCTTTTCACTCGTCACGGCTGCGCTGTTTTTCCTGGCGGGAGTGCTGCGTGGCGCAAGCGCCCCACAAAACTTGCCCCTGAAGGCGCTTCTGATCGGTTCGGGCGGCATTGTGCCAGTAATCGCAATGAGGGTGACGGCCCGCGATTTCACCGAGGAGGGATATGTCCCGGCGTTCCTGGCATTCTCGCTGCTTCTGACTGTGGCGGGAGTCGAAACTCGCTGCTTGCTTGGTCGCGGGCGCTCCGCCTTGGCCTCGCTACTGACCTTGGTGTCGTTTGCTGCTGTAATTCTGGCGGTGGGATTCGCAATCCCGCCTTTGATGGCGAAATGGTCGAGCAGCGAAGTCAATCGCACCGCGTCCGATTTTTCTTTTTCCACCCTTGATGGGAAGAGAGTGATGTCCCCGGACCTGCGTGGCCGCGCAGTCGTCCTCGCGTTTTGGGCTTCGTGGTGCGACCCGTGCCAGCAGGAGCTGCCCGAGGTACAAAAAGCATACGAGCAGTACAACAACGACCCGAGCGTCTCGTTCTACGCTGTGGGCGGACCTTGGGGAGACGATACGCTCGAAAAGGAATCCGCTTTCGCCAATCAAACGAAACTCAAACTGCCGCTCGTCTTCGACTCCGACGGAACAGCAAAAGCTCTCGGCGTCAGCACATTTCCCACATTGATTATCCTCGACGCTGCGGGCCACATCCGTCTGATTCACAATGGCTATGACGCCTCCGAGCATCTGGCCCGGCAACTTGTCAAAGACGTTGCGGCCATCGCAGGACACTAGCTGTAGCCGGCCGCCGCCAGCAACCGTTTCCAAGTCAATTCGCATCCGAGAATCTGCGCTACAGAACCGTCTGAACTAGCGTGTGCCATCGGCGTACCAGCGTCGCAAACGTCGCCAGATTCACATACACCCCGCGATCGAGAAGGGGCGAGCAGGAGCACCCATGATTCGCACCAGCCTCGCTCGGATTGCACCAGGCCTCTCGATTGCCGCCTGCCTTCCATTGCTCGCGCTTTCCTCATGTAGCCTTTACCCCGGCGGAAGCTCCGGTCTCCCCGCCGACCTAAAAGTCGTCCAAATCACCGACCTCGGCCCGATCCTCACCAATCCTAAAGTTGTCGGACGCGACGGCGGTGGCAGCGGCGTCTTTGCGGGGTATTCCGTATGGGCTTTCGGTGACACCTTTCTCGCCAATCCAAATGCTCAGGGCCAAACCCTCATCAGCGATTCCTGGGCGTACACAAACGATCTCACCGTGAGCCTCAACTCCCAGACCGGCATCACCGGTTTTCAGGAACGCGAAGATTCGGCTGGCGCGCCCGCGATGTTCCTGCAGCTTACCGCCGCTGAACAAGCCTTCAACCTCGCGCATGAAGGCCCGAATTGCGAACAGCCCTGCGGCGCTCGATGGGCATTGTGGCCGGCCGCAATCGTTCCCGATCCCGCCCGTAATCGAGCGCTCGTCTTCTACCAGCTCGTCTCCGCCGCACCGGGCAATTTCAATTTTCAGGGAATTGGTAATTCGATCGCGATTTGGGATAACTTCTCCAGCCAGCCCCAGCGCCCCACAATTAATCCCGCCGCCACCCATCCCGACCTGCTATTCGGCCAGAACGATCCTCCCTTTGGCTCATCGGCCTTCGCTCTTGGCGACACCCTCTACGCCTACGGCTGCTACACCTCAGAATTTACCGTCGCCTGCGTGCTAGGCCGGGTGCCACTGGAAAATGTTCTTGAGCGCAGTTCTTGGACCTTCTACGCGGGCAATGGCAATTGGTCCAACAATCTGAGCGACGCCGCGTTCGTTTTCACCGGTAATCCGATCCTCAACGTTTCATGATGCGTACCGCGCCAGCTCCTGAAGGTCCGTGGTCGCGCGAAGTCCACGCTTTCGATGCGCTCTCGCCCGTTTCCGGCACCGTCGACGACGCGCAGTCGCATCCCGAATACAACCTCAACGGCGGGCAAACCATGTTCGTCACCTACTCCCACGCCACCGGCACATTCAGCAGCGAATTCCACCTCGTCGCCGTCCAACTCGCGAAACCCTAGGGTTCGACGCCACTGGTCGCGTCGCCCCTGTGAGATAATGTCCAGCTCCAAAGGATCGATTGCCCGTGACTGACCGCACCACAAACTGGCCCGGGAATAAGATTCGTAGCACGTTCCTGCGCTACTTTGAGCAGCGCGGGCATCGCCTGGTGCGCAGCTCCTCGCTCGTCCCACACAACGACCCCACGCTGCTCTTCACAAACGCCGGCATGAACCAGTTTAAGGACGTTTTCCTCGGGCTCGAACAGCGCGACTACACCCGCGCCACCACCTGCCAAAAAGTTGTCCGCGCGGGCGGCAAGCACAACGACCTCGAAAATGTCGGCTTCACGAACCGCCACCTCACGTTTTTCGAGATGCTGGGCAATTTTTCATTTGGCGACTATTTCAAGAAAGAAGCCATCGCTTACGCCTGGGAGCTTGTCACCAGCAAGGATTGGTTCGCGCTTCCCATCGAGAAACTCTATTTCACTGTTTTTGGCGGCGCGGAACTCGAAGGAACGAAACTCGCGCCTGACGCTGACGCCGCTTCCTTCTGGGTTTCAACCGGCGCGGCGAAGGATCGCGTCTTTGAAATTCCCGGCCTCAAGGAAAATTTCTGGCAGATGGGCGATACGGGGCCTTGCGGCCCTTGCAGCGAGATTTTCTACGATCTGGGCCCAGCCGGATCGGACGAAGGGCACGCTGATTGCAAATTTCCCTGCGACTGCGGCCGCTACGTCGAGATTTGGAATCTCGTTTTCATGCAGTTCAACCGCGATTCCAGCGGCGTCCTCAATCCCCTTCCCAAACCTTCCGTCGACACCGGCATGGGCCTCGAACGCACTGCTTCTGTCCTCCAGGACAAAGTCAGCATCTACGACACTGATTTATTTCAGCCTCTGATTCTCGAAGCCGCAAAGCTTTCAAACGTCGACGTCCACGATGCGAAAATTCAGCCGTCGCTGCGCATCATTGCCGACCACTCTCGCTCCGCCACATTTCTGATTTCCGACGGCGTGATTCCCTCGAACGAAGGCCGCGGATACGTCCTTCGCAAAATCATCCGCCGCGCTCTTCGACACGCGCACATGCTCAATGCGCCTTCGCCATTCTTGTCGGTGATGTCTCGCACCGTGCGCGCTGAAATGCACGACGCCTACCCCGAACTCGACGAAACGGCCGCGCGCGTGACTCGCGTCCTCGACGAAGAAGAGAAGCGCTTTACACGGACTGTCGAGGTCGGCCTGAAAAAACTGGAGGCTCATCTTTCGCACTGGACGCCTGAGGCATTGGATAACGTTCGGAAAACCGCACCTGAAAAACCAGTGCTAGGGCCGTTCGAGTCGGGACTAGAAGCCTTTATGCTGTACGACACGTACGGTCTGCCACGAGATTTTATCGAGGATGCCTACCGTGACGCGGGAGTTCCGTTCCCGGTGGAAGGTTTCGATCGCGCTATGGAAGAGCAGCGCACGCGCGCGAAAGCTTCCTGGAAAGGCGCGCACAAGGAAGCCGCAAAGCCCGTCTACACGAAGCTGCGCGAAACCTTCAAGACCGAGCCCGATTTTTACTTCGGCACTCGTGCGCGCGACGCTCGCATCGAAGCCATAATCGCCAACGGAAACCAGGTGAACGAAATTCCCCGCGGCGCCGAAGCTGAAGTCGTCCTCGACCGTACCACGATCTACGCCGAATCCGGCGGTCAGGTTGCCGACACCGGCGCGCTCTACGACAACTCCGAATCGCTTGAAGTGGCGGAGGTCAGCGGCGCGTATTACCCGGTCAGCGGGCTCATCGCGCACCGCATCGTCGCGAAAGAGGACCTGCGCGTCGGCGACCGCGTGGCCACCATTGCCGATCCCGAACGCCGCGCGCGCGACATGCGCAACCACACTGCGACGCACCTCGTGCACGCCGCCTTGCGCGACATTCTCGGCACGCACGTCAGGCAGGCGGGCTCGCTCGTCGCGCCAGACCATCTGCGTTTTGATTTCCACCATTTCGCGCAGGTGGATCCCAGCGAACTCGTGGAAATCGAGCAGCAAGTAAACGAGGAAATCCTGAAAAATCTCGAGCTGCGCACGGACATTATGAATATTGACGACGCGCTCGCCTCCGGTGCTCTCGCGTTTTTCGGCGACAAATATCCCGAAGCCAACGTCCGCGTCGTCACCATTCCTGACGCCGTCGCGCCGCGCGGTTTCTACAGCAAGGAACTGTGCGGCGGCACGCACGTGGCGCGCACCGGCGAAATTGGCCTTTTCAAAATCGTCTCCGAGCAATCCACAGCCGCAGGTGTGCGTCGCATCGAGGCCATCTCCGGTGACCGCGGTCTCGCCGAATACCAGCGCGCCCTCACCACGCTGCGTGACGCGGCCACGCTACTCAATACCACCGAGGAAGGCCTGATCGAAGCCATCACGCGCCAAATCGAGGCGACAAAGGCCCTCGAACGCCAGCTCAGGTCGGCCACAGCCTCGAATGTGATGGGGCAGGTACCTGCGCTTGTCCAGCAGGCCCGAGAGGTGAAGGGTACTAAGGTGGTCGCCGCCAGAGTCAACGTCCCTGACCGTGACAATTTGCGTCAACTTGTCGATATCTTGCGCCAAAAACTGGGCTCCGGAGTGGTCGTTTTAGCCTCCGCTGATGACGGCAAAGTGGCTATAATTACAGGGGTTACAAAGGATCTTATTCCCCGCGTCCACGCCGGCAAAGTCGTCCAGGAACTTGCCAAGCTGGTAGGCGGTTCCGGCGGCGGCAGACCCGATTTGGCAGAGGCTGGCGGAAAGGACACATCCGGCATAGAAAGGGCCTTGAGTACCGTTTACCCCCTCCTCGAGCAATTACTATAATCCTAGTCGCGCCAGAGGTTTAGCTGGCACAAGCTCGCTTGGCCAGCTCAGTGAGTTGCTTCAGATCATTTTCAAGTGGTCGTTCGCTTGGAAGAAGATTTCGGGGTTTGTGGGTGTAGACCCTGAGGTCGAACGTTCTGCCTTCCCCAAGGCTTATGAGCAAGCGCTGCATCATCCAGCTCCTGGCGTTTGCAGGCCGTACCGCGAATCCAGGGCTGAAAGCGATGGCAGTTTTGGTGCCGGGCCTATGGCTCGCAGCAGCGATGCCGGTCCGCGCCCAAATTGCATCGTACGTAGATGAGCACGGGAAGCTTGTCTACGTGAATCAGGATTCCCTCTCCGGTCAAACTGGGAGTACTATAAATCGTTCGTCCCCGTCAGGATCACACTCAGCGGCGGACGAATTGATGGCGCCGTCCGATCGCCTCGATAAGATCGTTCGCGAAGCGGCGGAGCGGCACAAAGTAGACCCCGCGCTGGTCAAAGCCGTGATCAGCACGGAGTCGGGGTGGAATCCCGTGGCGGTGTCCCGCAAGGGCGCCGTCGGATTGATGCAGTTGGTTCCTGGGACGGCACAACGTTTTGGCGTTGGCAATCCTTTCGATCCCGCTCAGAACGTGGAGGGCGGGACCTCGTATCTGAAAGAGCTGCTGGACCGCTATAACGGTGACTTGAGAAAGTCGCTCGCCGCGTATAATGCAGGCGAACGAACCGTGGATCGCAGCGGCGGCGTTCCGGCTATTTGGGAAACGCAGCGATACGTGCAGAAGGTAACCAACGCCTACTTCCGGCCCGGCCGAGCTTCCGAGTTCACAGCCGACAATTACGGCGCAAACTCGGGCTCGAAGAGTCGCGACTCGGTGCAGCGAAAACCGCTGCGCGAGGAAGTGGACTCCAGAGGCCGGGTTGTTTTCACGAACGAATGAAACTCTGGGGTTCGGCTTCTTTTCACTCCACGACTCGGATAGCGGTCCTCCTCCTCTCGCTGTTAGTCTGCCTGCCCCCTTCCGTATTCGCGGATGAGAAATCGCAGGCGCGCGATCAATTCGCACATGCCGTGCGCATGCGCACCATGCTCGAAGGCTATCTGCCTCGCGACCGTTCGCTTTCCGACTACAAGGAGACGATCGCGGCGTATCAAAAGGTATATCTGATTTCGGCGCAGGCTGACGAAGTCACGCCCGCACTTGTCGCCGAAGCTGAGCTTTTCCGCGAGATGGGCCGGCAGTTCGATCCCAAATATTTTCAGACCGCGATCAATACTTATAATTTCTTGCTGAAGCAGTACCCCGGCACACGATATCGAGGCGAGGCGCTCTTCGCGATTGGAGAAATCCAAAAACAGGACCAGAATCAGCCGGACGCGGCCGAGTCTACTTTCAAAGATTTTCTGAAACGCTATCCGAAAAACGAAAAAGCCGAGGATGCGAGAGAGGCGCTGAAAGAAATTGCCGCGGCGCGCGAAGCGCCTCCAGCCGCGGGCCCGGCGGCGTCTGCACCCGCAACGACCGTTCAGACGGTGAACGCAGTCCCCCATAGCGACGAATTGCCGGAAACCGGGCCTGTGGTTGATCCTCGCGAATCCGACGATCGCATTGCCGACGTCAAAGCGATCCAGACGTTCAATGCAAACGATCACGCGCGCATCGTTGTGGTTCTCGAAGACACTGTGAAATACGAATCGATGCACTTGCCTTCGCCCGATCGAATCTATTTCGATTTACATCGCGCGAAGATGGACCCAAAGCTTTCCAAGTCGCTCGAGTTTCAGAACGGGCTTTTGAAATCCGTACGCGTTGGACAGAACCGGCCGGATGTGGTTCGCGTGGTCCTCGACGCCAGTGGCGCGAAGGATTGCACTGCCGTCCTGCTCGGGAAGCCATACCGGCTCGTGATCGATCTGCATGCTCAACCGGGAACAGTGAGCAAGTCTGACGACGCGTCAGGTACTCCCACCAATACGGCTACGGCTTCCATACCCCCCGGAAAGCCGGCCGAGACTGTCTCCGTCGGCACGAGTGATGCTGCGGCCGGCGCGCAGCCGCCTAGACCAGAGTCGAACCCCGCGAAGACAACCGCTGGGGCTACGGCCAAACCAGTGTCGACGAAGACTGCGCCGGCAACGAAAGCAACGACACCGCTGCCAACTCCCTCAGAACCGAAACCGACGCGCGATGGGCAGCATTCCCTCACTCGCACGCTCGGCCTTAAAATCGGCCGTATCGTGATCGATCCGGGCCACGGCGGCCACGACACCGGCACGATCGGACCGCACGGCTTGATGGAAAAGGACCTCTGCCTCGATGTTGCGCTACGACTGGGAGCGCTCATCGAAAAGAAGCTGCCGGGCGCGGAAGTGATCTATACCCGCAAGGACGATACCTTTATCCCGCTCGAGCAACGGACGGCGATTGCCAACGATGCGAAAGCCGATCTTTTCGTTTCGATACACGCCAATTCGAGCCGCGATCATGATGCCCGCGGTATCGAGACCTATTACTTGAATTTCGCCACTTCGGAGGAATCGATGGAAGTGGCCACACGCGAAAACGCCTACTCGGAAAAGTCGCTGCACGACTTGCAGGATTTGATTCAGAAAATCGCGCGCAACGAAAAGATCGAAGAATCGAAGGAGCTGGCAAGCGATATTCAGGATTCGCTGACCCATCGCTTGCAGCTCGTTGGCCAGAACGAACGCGACCGCGGCGTGAAGAAGGCTCCGTTTATCGTCTTGATCGGCGCAAACATGCCCTCAGTGCTGTCCGAAATTTCGTTCGTCAGCAATCCCACCGACGAGCGCCTCCTTCGCAAAGGCGATCAGCGACAGCGGATTGCCGACGGTCTGTATCGCGGCATAACCACGTATCTCGAAAGCCTCGGCAGCCTCTCCTACAACAAGCAGAAACTGGTGTCAGATAATCACCCGGGCGATAATCCCGCGGCTACGGCGATTCCCCAAAACGCTACCCCCAAGTAGACTTGCGCGACCCGGGCCGATATTCGCTCTGCCCCCTGTGCTCATGAGTGGCGCGCTTCAGGAACTCTAAGTAAACTAGGAGCATCTAATAGAACGGTTGGGACACAATTCTTAGTGTCTATCTCTCCGACGATTCGAGGAACTATGTATCGTGGACTCTTGCGGCTCGCTGCGCTCCTCCTCATTGCTGTTATTCCTTTGTGGGGGCAGACGATTTTGCCGGTGTCATTTCATGGGTGGAACGAAATGGCCAGGGAGCCTTTCGCTCCCAACGATGCCCAGTCGCTGGCCGCTGCAAAGGAATATGGTTTTGCTTCGGGTGAACGCGCAGTCTACACGCGCGGAACGGAAACCCTCAACGTTGTGCTGTACCGCATGAATGATCCCAGCGCCGCCTACGGTGAATATTCCTATCTGCGAACCCCAGACATGGCTCGCGCCGACCTGACGGAGCATTCTTCCCTTTCGGCGAACCGGGCCCTGATGCTCGCCGGGAATTTGGTGGTGGATGTGCAGCGGGAAGATTTGCCCAAGCTCCATGACGAACTCAAAGCGCTCGCGGCATCGGTTGCCGCGCGTGCACAAACGGGCCTGCTTCCTACTCTGGCGGAGCACTTGCCCCAAAAGGATTTCGTCGACCGGTCTGACCGGTATGTCCTCGGACCTTCGACTTTGAATCAGGTTTTTCCCGTTCCGATAGGCGACGCCTTAGGATTTTCACAAGGCGCGGAAGCAGAAGTGGCACGCTACCGGCTGGACGGACGAGACGTGACATTGCTAATTGCCGACTACCCGACACCTCAATTCGCAGCCAAGAAGTTCGCCGACTTACAGGAGCAGTTCAATATCAATGATTCCCGCGAGAACGCTAAGCCCGTTCTCTACGCAAAGCGATCGCTCACCCTAATCGCGTTTGTGGCTGGGGCAGACTCGCAAATCGAAGCTGATCGCCTGCTAAACCAGGTGCATTCTGACACGGAGCTGACCTGGAATGAGCCGACCTTCCAGTTCACACAGCCCAACATCGGCACAATCGTGGTCGGAACGATTATCGGGACCGGAATCATATGCCTTTTTGCCCTTGTCTCGGGCTTGGCCTTCGGTGGCGTGAGGCTCGTCGTGAAGCGCGCCCTTCCCGACCGCGTATTCGACAGAAGCGACCAGCTGCAAATCCTCCAGCTGGGACTGTCCAGTAAACCTATCAATGCAGAGGACTTTTACGGCCTGACGGGACCGGTCAAAAAATGACCATCGGTGGAGAACATCCATGGATTGCTTGTAAGCCACTGCCCTACAATGGCTTACAAGCTAAGCTCCAACTTGCCTTTCGTACTTGACTGATTTCAAAGGGTCAACTAGACTGCCCTCGAAGGAAAGGGTTCTTCGGCCATCCGCGCATTGGCCGTGGGGCTTTTCTCCCTGCGAAGGCCCGCTGAAGAGCGGGCCTTTTGTTTTTTACACCTCATTAACCAGGAATCCTCGTAAAGTGGGTCGGAGTCGTCCACGAAGTTTTCACGCCCTACATTTTTGCAACCCATCGATCGGCAAGATTCGTATATAGCATTCAGTAGGACGAATGACGGGGCAAAGTGACCATCGCGGCGAGTGTGCTGGCGACGACGCAGCTGAATTTCGAGGACCTTGTTCGTGAAAACCAGCGAATGGTCTTCAGCATTGCGTATCGTTTCTTGCGCAATGCGGCGGCCGCAGAGGAGGTCGCCCAAGACGTCTTTCTCGACCTGTTCAAGAAGCTGGGCTCACTCGAATCACGCGCACACGCATCCTTCTGGCTTAGACGAGTGGCGTGTCACCGATCGATCGATTACGCACGCCGCAATAAGACAGCGGCGGCGGAAATCAGCTGGGATCTGTTGGAGGAGCCCTCGGGCCAGGCACTTGAGAACGATCCCTTTTTGTCACGCCGGCTGCAGCAATTAGTGGCAGGACTCCCCGAGAAGATGCGGATGGTGGTGATTCTGAGGTATCAGGAGGATGCCCAACTTGAGGAGATTGCCGACGTGATGGAAATACCTCTGAACACGGTGAAGAGCACTTTGCACCGCGCTCATGCGATGCTTCGTGCGAGGGTGGAGACGCTCGGAGTAAGGCCATGAACCGGCTCGAAGACGAATTGAAACTGGCGCTACGGAGGGTTGATCCGCCCGAAGGTTTCGCTGAACGCGTGTTGGCGCGCGTGGCGAGCAAAGAAACACCGAAGGCGTCACCTGCCCATTGGTGGCTGCATGCGTTTGGCAGTGTGCAATTGCGGTGGGCCGCGGTGTGCGCGATGTGTGTCTCGCTGGCCGTAAGCGGCGCCCTATATCAGCGCGCGGCGGACCGTCGGCGCGGCGAAGCGGCCAAGGAACAACTGATGCTTGCGTTGCGCATCACTGGAAGTAAGTTGCAGATTGCAGAGCAAAGTTTGAAAGAACTCGATTCGAGTGGCCGGCCGGAACGATGAGGGGCGAGGCGAGAAAACTATGAGGCGACTTGGTGCAGTTGTAGGACTTTTGCTTGCGGCGCAGATGACCGCTACAGCGCAGGACTTGGACCCGGGTGGCACGATCAAAAAGCTGGCCGCCAGGGCGTCGAAAACCATAGATGTCAATCTTGATCAGTCAATGCTCCGATTCGCGAGCGCGTTCCTCGATCCTAAGGACCCCGACCAAGCACAAGCAAAGAAAATCATCGCCAACATGAAGGGGATTTATGTCCACAGCCTGGAGTTCGATAAGAGTGGAGAATATACAGAAGGCGATCTATCGGCGCTGCGCGACGCTCTGAAACAGCCGGAATGGTCGAGGATTGTCAACGTGAGAAGCAAGCGCGATGGCGAAAACGTGGAGATTTATTTCAAGAAGGACGGTGAAAAATTCGAGGGCCTGATACTTCTTGCCACCGAGCCAACGGAGTTCACTTTCGTTGATATCGCCGGCCCCATCACCCCCGAGGATGTGATGCGCCTGGGCGGACACTTTGGAATCCCGAAAGTGAATATTGATCAGGATTCTCCAACGGGGAAGGGACAGGACAAATGAATCGATGCCGTCTGATTTTCGTTTTGGCGATATTCCTCGCGGCGCCGTCCTTTGGCGCCGCCGATCCCGAATTCCATGCTGTCGTAAGATCTATCGAGACGCAGTACGGCGTCCACCACCTCCGAATCCCCTTTGGATTAGCCACTCTGTGCTTGAAGATTGCGCAAGTACCTGGGGCCTCCGGGCTCAAGATTGCAGTCTTCAACAACTTTTCGCAGGCAGAAATCCCCTCGGATGGCGAGTTCGAGGAGTCGATCGAATCGACGATGGGCAGCGGCTGGCTTCCCGTTGTGCGCGTCAGGTCGAATCACGATCTAACCCTGATTTACGCAAATCCCTCTGACAAGGACATACGCGCACTTATTGTTTGCCTTCAATCGCACGTTGCCACGGTCGTCCAGACCAAGGTGACGGCTTCGCAATTGCGAAAGTGGATCGAACAGCCAGATGAAGCTACACACCAGATGAATTAGTGCGGTCCACCAGACGCACAGCTGCGCGCCCGTTTTTCTTTACAGCGTCGGATTGCCTAGAAATCCGTTCTGAGTCTCAACGCAAAGCTTCGTGCTGGCCCAATCGCGTTCCCGGAAAAAAGCCCCCCAAAATCGATCACCTCAACGACGTTGCTGAGATTTTCACCATCCGCCTGAAAATGGACACTCGCCCGTTCCGATTTATACAAATCGACGCCAGCCGACGTGCTCACCTGGAATGACGGAAGGATGCGGTCGCGATTGAAATTAAGGCGGTTCACCACATCCGGACCATAGATCTGCGCCTGACCGCTAATGCACTGCTGCAGGGTCAGGCTTGGGTCGCACTGGAAATCAAAAGGCAGTCCGGTGTCGTACTGAAATCCAGCCGCTACCCACAGGCGCGGCGTGACCTGGTAACGTACGCGGCCGCGCACGGTGTTGCGTTGGTCCTGCGAGTCTGGAAGATGGCCGGATGATGGAATGATTGCGTCGTCGCCTAAGAACAACCCGCCTGTCACTGGAAACCACGCGTTCCCCACCTCATAGGAATAGCTGGCGAATCCGGAGAAGTGCTTCCAGTCGATCAAAGTGACTTTCGCTTCCGCTCCGTAAATGATTGCCTTCTCGAAAGCGATCGGATAGCTGATCGTCGTATTCTCGATCTGGTCGTCATCCGCGTAGTTGCTCCCGACGCGACGGAAATAATTCGTTTCGATCTTGAATTTATTTGAGAAAACTTTGGTGAGGCCGGCTTCGTAGTAATTCCCTTCCGACGGCTTAACCGGCAATTGTAGTGAGATCGTGTCCAGACCTGCCGCTGCCGTGGAGCTTGACAGCAAGATGTTCTCGAATGAAGGCGTCTGGAAGACGCGGTCGTACGAGAAATGGATCACAATCCCTGACCCGGAGAAATAGCGCGAGACAGCAACCCGCGGCTGGATCGCCTGCCGGTTCAGAATTAGCTGGTAATGGTCCCAGCGAACCCCGGCGTTGATCGTCCAGTTGCCAAGCCGTATGAGATCTTGCAGAAATGCCGCTTGCTCAAGGTCCGGACGATTCGCTGCAAAACCGAAGGTAAGCGGTGTGCTCGCATCGAAATAGGCTAACTGGGTGTTCACGTTCGGGATGACGTAGGCGAAGTTCTCGTTCAGAAAAATATTGTCGGACTCGACTCCGGCTTTTATCTCGTTCCGTCCATGGTCGACCGTAATGGCGCCCTTGAAATATCCTTCGCGGAACCAATTGTGCTGGGTAATTCGTATCGGCGTTGAATTCGCGTTGGAGTAAAAGTCATTCGCATTGTCTCGCACCATCCCGCTGAAATCTCCCACAGCGTGAGAGGAAAACGTGTGCTGGTAGGAAATGATGCCCATCGTTTCAAAATTGTCGGCAGTTTGCAGCTGTCCAGCCGATTCCTGTATGTCTTCGTTGGGGAGTTCGTACCGCGAGAATTCATGGCGGACGCTCATTGTTAGCCGATCACTCAGCGTGAAATCGCGCTCGTAGTTGGCGGAGAAATCGCCTACCGTACCTCGGTTCGTGTAATTTTCTGTGACCACGGGATTGAGATAATGGGCGGTCCCGTCTCCGCTCGCGCTCACACCAAAACTGTTTCGGCCCCAAACGTATTGACCCTTGAAAAACGCTCCGGCCGTGTCGTAGCTGCCACCCGAAAGGACGGCCTGTCCGTGAAAGCCCTGCGTCGCGTCCGGTATGGTGTTGACTTCCACCACGCCTCCCATCTTTCGGCCGTATTCCGCAGGGATGCCGGCGGTGTAAATCGATATGGAATCCACATCGTCGGCTTCCAATTCTGGGCCAAAGCTGGGTGAGCGGTTATCGGTGAGAGGAATGCCGTCCACGACGAATTGTGTCTGATATTCCGATCCGCGCGGATGCAGGACCGCATTGCCCTCATATAGCCAGCCCGGCTGTGAATTCACCAGGTCCTGTATCGAACGGCCCGGAAGTGAGGAAAGGCGATTCTGAATCGTAGAAGAACCGATTTGATTAACTGAGCCCGCTTGATCCGGGTCCATCAGGGTGTCGGCCGTGACCGTGACACGTGTGTTGATTGAAGCGACCTGCAGAAAAATATTGATATCGATAGGCAGCTGCGAACGTACCGTCACCGCCTCTGAGCAAGGGGCAAATCTCGGTTCCTGAATTTGCAGTTGATAAGTACCGAAAGGAAGTCGTTTGGCATCTAGCTGGCCGCTTTCATCAGTCTCCAGGACGTTATCGTACTGGCTGGCTTCGTTCTGCAGCCGCACCGTCACTCGAATGCCTGCTCCTAAAGGATCGGTCACCTTCAGTCGCAGTTCGCCGACGTTGACCTGCGCGTGAACGATGAATCGGTAGGGAGCGATCAACGCGAGCAAGATGGTCACCAAAAGCCTAATCGTAACTGCCCCGCGAATCCTGACGAGGCTCTCCAAGGCTTTGGATGAACTGCGGATCGCCATATCTCCTCTGGTTTGGCGAATTAACGCTTCAACGCCTGTTTTCCCAACGGGCAGCGCCTCGTCCATTATTTTACCGAGTCGCACTAGCAGAAGGTCAAGGTGGTTTCTGCTTTTCTCGACGCAACAAACCCAAATCCCCCAATCCGAATCCAATGGTGGAACCAAATGGCCAAATAGTCGTCCAGAGAACCAGCCGATTGGAGACACTGATTGCAAATGACTTCTCGCACTCTTTTGAAGACCTTTATGTCGATGGCGACGCTGCTGGCGTTAATGGGGCTGCCGATCTCGGCGTGGGGGCAAGAACAGCCGCCTCAAACCACACCAAAAACAGGTTCCGATCAGAACAAGTCGAATTCAACAACGCAACCGCAGCCATCGCAGGCCGACCGCGATCAGAAGCAGAAGGATCAGGAACAGAAAACCGGGACGTCGAATGATCGCTTATTCTTCGCCCTGCCGAACTTCTTGACGATTGAGAACGCCAATCAAGTTCCTCCACTTACGGCCAAGCAGAAATTCGGAGTTGTAGCCCGCGGTGCGTTCGATTGGGTGGAATTCCCCTGGTACGGAGCGCTAGCGGGCATCAGCCAGGCCGAAAACAGCGAACCTGGCTATGGCCAGGGCGCCGAAGGATACGCCAAACGCTACGGCTCAGCTTTTGCGGACGGTACAATCGAGAACTTCTTCACTTCTGCCATTCTGCCGTCGGTGCTTCGCCAGGACCCACGCTTTTACCAGATGCCCAGGGGAAGTTTCGGCGGCCGTGTGACGTACGCCGCTAGCAGGATCTTCATTACCCGATCAGATTCCGGCCATCGTCAATTCAATTTCTCTGAGATTGTGGGATCAGCACTGTCGGCAGCTATCTCCACCTATAGCTATCATCCTCGTGCGGACAAAACGCTTTCGAATACCGCCAGCGTCTGGGGCTCTCAGGTGGGGTATGACACGATCACCCTGGAAGTGAAAGAATTCTGGCCCGACATTCGCCGGATGATCTATAAGAAAAAAAGCGCGAAGACCGACCAGGCTCCTTAGTTCCGCAAGCGGCTGCCTGATTGGACCCGGGCGAGCACACGTCTTTTTCCCCTTGGGCAGACAAAGTATTGGCTCCTGAAGGGTGCCTAGCATTAAATCGGATCTATGCCTCGGGAAAGCAAAACATACGACTACATAATTGTTGGTGCGGGATCGGCGGGATGCGTCCTCGCGTCGCGACTCACCGAGAATCCTCAAACGCGGGTGCTGCTGCTCGAGGCAGGCGGCGACGATCGCGCGAAAGAGGTGCGCATACCGGCTGCGTTCTCAAAGCTGTTCAAGTCTCGTCGCGATTGGAATTTTTCCACCGAACAAGAACCGCACCTCAACGGACGCCAATTGTACTGGCCTCGCGGGAAGATGATTGGCGGTTCAAGCTCGATGAACGCGATGATTTATATTCGCGGAAATCCCAGCGATTACGACTCTTGGCAAGAACTTGGAAATAAAGGCTGGGGATTTGCCGATGTTCTTCCATATTTTAGGAAGTCGGAAAATCAACAACGTGGCGCCTCGCCATTCCACGGTGCCGGCGGACCTATAGATGTTTGCGATTTACGATGCGTCAATGAACTGACGCGCGCCTTTCTCGCGGCGGCAGGCGAGCTGGGCATTCCGGCCAATGATGATTTCAATGGAACGGCACAGGACGGTGCCGGGCTGTACCAAGTTACGCAAAGAAATGGCAGCCGCCACAGCGCGTCCGACGCATATCTTCGTCCCGCTCGCCATCGACCGAACCTTACTGTTGTGTGTGGGGCTCTCGCGACGCGAATTGCCATCGAGCGGTCTCGCGCCACAGGAATCGAATTCGTGCGCGCCGGAGCAACGAATCTCGTGCGAGCGGAGCAAGAAGTGATCATTGCTAGCGGCGCCGTCAACTCGCCGCAGCTATTGCTGCTATCAGGAATCGGCCCCGCGGACGAACTCAAGGCCGCAGGCGTTCATGCGATTCATCACCTCCCGGGCGTGGGAAAAAATCTCCAGGATCATGCGATGGTCTCCGTAGGTTACTTGTGTTTGAAGCCTGTGAGTCTTCAGAGGGCCGAGACACTGCGGAATTTCGTGCAATGGTTGGTGCTGAGGCAGGGCCCCCTCACTTCAAATATCGCGGAAGCAGGAATCTTTCTTCGCACGCGAAAGACGCGTCCCACCCCTGACCTGCAATTGCTGTTCGGCGCCGCGGGCTACGTAAATCATGGGCTAGAGCCGCGCAAAGACCATTGCTTCGGATTCGGCCCGACTTTACTCTCGCCCGAAAGCCGCGGCAGCGTTTCTCTTCGCTCTGTGAACCCCGCAGACTCACCAGCCATTCGCGCCAACTATCTGTCGACCGGCCAAGACATGGACGTGATCGTAGAGGGCGTGCAACTCTCGCGCGAACTCGCGCGCGCGAAAGCATTTCAGCACTACCGCGGAGATGAACTTCATCCCGGATCGCACGTCAGAACCCACGGCGAAGTTGTGAGCTTCATTCGAGCCAACGCACAGACGCTCTATCACCCGGTGGGAACCTGCAAGATGGGGACAGACGAAGTCGCAGTAGTCGATCCCGCGCTGCGCGTTCGCGGGATTGACCGGCTTCGAGTAGTCGATGCGTCCGTCATGCCTCGAATCCCATCAGGAAATACGAATGCCCCAACCATCATGATCGCTGAAAAAGCGGCAGACATGATCCGCCGAACGAGTAATCGTTAGCGCGACCCCAAATTGGCTGTGCTCGCGCCTTCTCCTATTTCTGCTATCCTTTTCAACCGTGCGAAATTCCCTTCTTTTCGCCGTTTGTGGCGCAGCTCTATGTTGCGTGGCGGTCGGGCGTCCCGCGGCCCATCTTGGGCCTCGCCAACCCAACCAGCAGCAGGAACGACAACCTACTCCGCCGCGGCAGGCAGGCGCGTCAGTCACTGAGTCACAGTCCTCGATCCCCCAACAGTCGGCTGCACCAGTTCCTGCAGTTACGCCCACGCATTCAATGCCGACGATTGTGTTAAATCCGGCGCACGGTGGCACCGACACCGGCGCCAGAGGCGCCACCGGAGCGATCGAGAAAGATGTGGTTTTGCAATATGCGCGCGCTGTTCGAGCTGAACTCGAACGCAACAACTTCCGAGCCGTGCTCACGCGCGAAGATGACTCGAACCCTTCGTACGACGACCGCGCCGCGATGTCAAACACCTATCGCGACGTCGTCTTTGTAAGCATCCACGTTGCGTCCACAGGAGCGGCTGGAACGGCCCGTGCTTACTACTACCGTTTCTCCAGCGCGCCTGCAGGACCATCCTCTGGGATTACCACGACGACGTCCCTTCAAACAACCCCGCCGGCGGCACCTCTGGTTACTTGGGAGCAGGCGCAAATGGCCTACGTCGAAACAAGCCACCGCCTCGCGGATGCACTTCAGTCGGAGCTGGCTAAGCGGCTTTCCGGATCGCCAATCCTGGCCAGTCCGGCCGCAGCGCGCGACCTTCGCTCCGTCGGCGCACCCGCCGTTGCGGTAGAGGTATCGAGCGTTTCTGTCACTGATCCCGAATCTCTTTTAGCACTGGCACCGCAGCTCGCAGCGGCAATCGTGCACGGAGTTCAGGCATTCAATTCTGCGAGCTCCGCCGATGGAAACTAATGTCGCGTAACCTGCGTTTTGCTTCGATGATTCTGGGAACGGTAGTACTCATCGCGTTCACTATTCTTTTCAGGACGCACGGGCGCATTCAGAAACTGTCGGAGGCCACGGCAACTGAAGACCAAGCGCGACGCGAGGTTCTGGCTCCGTCGATTTCGACGCCCACTGACACTAAGGAGCAGGCAAAAATCTTTTGGGCTTCGGGTGAAGACAGAGTCGCACCGACCGCAGTCGAGCTGCCGCTTTCCGCCGACCCAGTGCAGAGATCAAAGCAAGTATTGGAAGAGCTGATTTCCAGCCCGTCGACTCCAGAACAGCGAACGATCCCGTCGGACACAACGATTCTTGCCTTCTACATCCTTCCGGATGGAACAGCTATCGCGGATTTTTCAGATGCACTTGTGACTGAAATTCCGTCCGGCATCTCCAGCGAAACGATGGCAATCGATTCGATCGCGCGGACGCTCGACAGCAATGTGCCATCGCTCCATCGCCTGAAAATCCTGATTCGCGGGCAGGAAGTGGATACGCTCGCAGGTCACCTGGACCTCACCGGATTTTTCGACTTGAATTCCGAGGCTCCTCAAGCCCCTGTACCAACGCAACGGTCGGACTCACCGCAAGCGGGCAGCCTGCATGTTCCCATTGCCCCCGCTCCACAAGGGTGACTCCGAAAAACGAAGCAGAGTGTTTGCCCATGTTGACACTTTTGACTGCAGTCGTCAGACTATCCATTCGATAATCGTCGCACCATCCAATCAACGCTGAAGGGAGAAGTTCTTGCGAGCTGACCGACGCGCGCCCGACGATCTGCGCCCCGTTAAGATCACGCCTGATTTCGTCACTCATGCCGAGGGCAGCGTCCTTATTGAGGTGGGCAAGACCCGCGTAATCGCCACCGCAACGGTTGACGACGGCGTTCCCTCCTTTCTCAAGGGCACCGGAAAGGGCTGGGTCACCGGCGAATATGGAATGCTGCCCCGCGCCACCGAAGAGCGCACTCCACGAGAGTCCTCACGAGGACGCCAATCCGGCCGCACCATTGAGATTCAGCGCATGATCGGCCGGACGCTGCGAGCTGTTGTGGATTTGAAGGGCCTTGGGGAGCGCACGGTCTGGATCGATTGCGACGTTATTCAGGCTGATGGTGGAACGCGGACCGCTTCCGTTACCGGCGCGTTTGTGGCGCTCGCGTTGGGCCTCGAAAGGATGGTGGCTGCCGGAATTCTCCGGTCGGTCCCGCTCATCGACTCAGTAGCCGCCACGAGCGTAGGAATCGTTGACGATCAGTTGCTCCTCGACCTCGCTTACGAAGAGGATTCCCGCGCGCAAGTGGATATGAACGTTGTCATGACCGGCACGGGCAAGTTCGTCGAGGTACAGGCGAGTGCGGAAGGACGTCCGTACACAAACCAGGAACTCCAGCGTTTAATCGATCTTGCTGCTGGCGGAATTCAAACTCTCACCGCGGCGCAACAAGAACTCCTGCACATGAACTTCAGTGCCCGGCGACAGCCAGTCAGATAGCACCACGAAACCTTTGCGACTTGTTCTTGCATCTTCCAATCCTGGAAAGCTCCGCGAATACCGCGAGCTTGCGGATTCGCGCATTGAAATTGAGCTAATGCCAGACTTTGATCGTCTAGCGCCTTTCGATGAATCAGCTCCTACATTTGCCGAGAACTCTGCGGGAAAAGCTCTCTACTACAGTAGACACACACCTGAAATCGTCTTAGCCGACGATTCCGGGCTTGTCGTTCCCGCGCTTGGCGGTGCTCCGGGGGTTCATTCGGCTCGGTACGCCGGGCCCAAAGCCACGGACGCTGAGCGATACACGAAACTGTTGAACGAAATGGCGGAAATGGAAGGCGATTTGAGGCGAGCCTACTTCGTCTGCGTGACGTCAATCGCAAAAGGACGACGAGTGCTCGCGATCGCATCAGACCGCGCCGATGGCTTCATCGCGCACGAGCCACGGGGGAGCGGCGGGTTCGGCTATGACCCGGTGTTCCTGTTCCCGCAATTCGAGAAGACCTATGCGGAATTAACACGACTCGAGAAAAACCAGTATAGCCATCGTGGAAAAGCCTTCAGAAAAATCGCAGATATATTGGAGCGAATATCTTCCCGCATCAAATCTGGAAACTCCTTTTAGGGCCATCTCGCATCGAAAACAAATGTATTGCCCGGATACGTCTGAGGGAGTACAAAAGAATCCCCCCAGAGGAGACCAATGGCCACTTCTTATATCCCTTCCAAGGTGCTTCCGACCTTGGTTTCTAGAATGAACGAAGCTCGGCTCAGGACCGATGCGCTGTTTCACCTGCTCCCGCCAAACTCGTTCTACGACCGGCCCATACCCGAACGTCATCGGCTGATCTTCTACCTCGGCCATCTGGAAGCGTTCGACTGGAACCTGCTTATCGGCCCTTTTGGAGTTACGCCGCGGCAAACCGAATTTGACAAGCTCTTCGCGTTTGGAATCGATCCCGTCGGAGGCGGACTTCCGACAGATGTACCGGGAGACTGGCCGAATATTGCGCAGGTGGAGAAGTACAGTCGCACCACTCGCGAGCTGCTCGACAAAAGGCTGACAGACCAGAATGTTTTCGAGTCGAGCGATGGCGGTGTCTCAAAAACTTTATTGCTAAACGTCGCCGTCGAGCACCGGCTTATGCACGCCGAGACCATGGCCTATATCCTTCATAACATGCCCACGGAGCGGAAGGTTCCGCAGCCTGCGCCTTCCGCCGCTCCCCTCCCAGCGCCCAGGCAACGCAAGGTGTCAATTCCGGCGGGCACTGCCACTCTCGGACAGTCGAGAGCAAAGCACCTCTTTGGATGGGACAACGAGTTCGACGAGCAACCAGTGTTTGTACCTGAGTTTGCCATTGACGCGTACCCGGTCACGAACGGCGAGTTTCTGAAATTCGTTCAGGCAGGCGGTTATGAGCACTCGACATTCTGGACTGCTGAAAATTGGGAATGGAAACGCCAGCGGCGTCTTGAGCATCCTCATTTTTGGCAATCACGATCAAGTTCGCCTGCATCCGACCCCGATACGCAGTGGGAGTATCGCGGGATGTTCGGGACGATTCCTTTACCTCATTCTTGGCCCGTATACGTGAGCCATGCCGAGGCATCTGCTTTTGCTCGCTGGTCGGGAAAGAGGCTGCCGACCGAGGCGGAATGGCATCGTGCTGCTTACGGAACAGCTCACGGGACGGAGCGCACGTATCCCTGGGGCGACTTCGCTCCCGACAGCACACGAGGCAATTTTAATTTTCAGAGATGGGATCCATCAGCCGTTGACGCTCATCCAAACGGCGAAAGTGCTTGGGGGGTGCAGGACTTGCTCGGCAATGGATGGGAATGGACATCGACTTTCTTCGCGCCATTGCAAGGATTCGAGCCCTTTCCCTTTTACCGCGGTTACTCCGCTGACTTCTTTGACGGCAAGCACTTCGTGATGAAGGGCGGATCGCCGCGCACAGACTGGTCCATGCTGCGACGACCGTTCAGGAACTGGTTCCAACCTCATTATCCCTATGTTTATGCGAAGTTTCGCTGCGCGGAGAGCTAGGTCATGGGATTAACACCTCGCACTGGTTTTGCGCCTCCGGCTTCAGAGCTTCTGGCCGATTTTTCGTCTGATGTGGTAGTGGGGTTAAGCCACTCCGGACAAAAGGAGCTTCCCTCAAAATATTTGTACGATGAGGTTGGTTCCGCTCTTTTCGACGTGATTTGCTTGTTGCCCGAGTATGGCCTGAGCCGTGCCGGAATGCGGCTACTGCAGAGAAATGCGGTCGCGATCGTTGATCTCCTTCCTCATCCAGTCGTGGTAGCGGAGCTTGGCAGCGGCAGCGGCCAAAAAACGCGCTGGCTGCTCGAAGCGCTTGCGCATCGCCAGCGTGTGAACTACTACCCGATCGACATCTCACGTTCCGCTCTCTCGCGCTGCCAGCTGGAACTCGGTCAGATCGAATCCGTCAGCATTGTCGGCTTTGAGAGCGCCTACTTGGACGGCTTGCGTCAGGTTGCCGCGCGCCGCGGTCCTCACGAGCGCGTCTTCGTGCTCTTCTTGGGCAGCACGATTGGCAACTTCGATCGCCCCGCCGGTGAGGTTTTCTTGCGGCAGGTGAGAGAGACATTGCAAGAAGGAGACGCTCTTCTTCTCGCCACTGACCTTGAGAAGCCGGTTCGGCAGCTGCTTGTCGCTTACGACGACCCCTCCGGCGTCACAGCCGCATTCAACAAGAACCTGCTGTCGCGTATCAATCGCGAACTCGATGGCGACTTCGATCTGTCACACTTCGAGCACTTTGTTCGCTGGGACGAATCAGAGCGGAGAATCGAGATGCATCTTCGTTCAACTTGCTGGCAGCGAGTGATGATCCGCAAAGCTGCCTTCCGCTTCTATCTGCGCGAGGGCGAAACGATTTGGACGGAGAGCTCACACAAGTATCAGCCGGACGAAGTTGTCGCGATGGGCCGCCGCACTGGCTTCCGTTGCGCTGGGCAGTGGTGCGATTCGGAGTGGCCCTTCGCGCAGAGCTTGTTCTTCGCTCAATAGATTCACCCTCCGAAGGCCCAACTTTTGCGTGTGATATATTCACGTGATGGCAAAGACCAAAACTGCAAGAAAAGCAGCCAAGAAGCGCCCTGCAGCTAAGAGAGGCTCGCCCAAACCGCGCCGAGGTTTCGCGTTTGGGCGAGGACCGAGTCCCGGGCGCGTTGATGCCATTCTGAATATCCTCGACGAGCTTTACCCGGCAGCGAATTGCGCGCTCAAACACGAGAATCCCTTTCAACTTCTGGTCTCCACGATTCTATCCGCGCAATGCACTGATGAACGCGTCAATCAGGTCACGTCAACGCTGTTCCCCAAGTATCCCGATCCGAAAGATCTCGCCTACGCGAATCCCGCAGAGCTCGAAATTGAGATCCGCCCCACCGGATTCTTTCGCAACAAGACCAAATCCATCATTGGAGCCAGCAAGAGAATTCTCGAGGAGTTCCGGGGCGAAGTGCCGCAGACCATGGACGAAATCCTGTCCTTGCCGGGAGTCGCCCGCAAAACCGCAAACGTCGTCCTCGGAACTGGCTTTGGAATCGCCTCCGGAGTTGTGGTGGATACTCACGTTCAGCGACTATCCCGGCGGTTGGACCTCACAACAAATACGGATCCGAAGAAGATCGAGCAGGACTTGATGAAGGAGATTCCACAGGATCGATGGATCCTGTTTTCGCACCAGCTTATCTGGCACGGCCGTCGGGTGTGCCACGCACGGAAGCCCAAGTGCATCGAGTGTAAACTCGAACCGCTCTGCTACTCAAAAGACAAGACAATCTAAGTGTCGTGAACGCGAGCTGGTCGCCCCCTTGGAGGAGGGATCGCAAGCCGCGCTTTCTAGGACTGTTCGCGCCGAGAATTCATTTGCGCTCGAGGTTTTTTCGCAGGCGTCGAATTTCGACGAGAACGAATCCCACAAGAACTATCACGAGCCCCGCATAGATATGAAAAAAAGGATCTCCTGCCATCCATCGCCTCCTCAAATCTCAAGTTTCCGGTCCTCCGGCACATTGGCTACTGAGAGATTACAACTTGCGAAGAGCTGGTCATGGTCAATGTGCCCTTCGGCACCAATGGAAAAATTGGCTGAAAGCCGTATTGCACTTGCACTTGCACAATACTTCCAGGGTTATTGTTCGGATTCCAGGTCGTGGTCACCGTCATGGCCTGCGGATTGATCCCCGCCGGCGCATTCTTCAAATAATTGGACACATCACTGGCAGCCGCCGGACAGGCGGTCGTCCAGCTTGTGCATGACGATCCGCGAACCATCGCGTAACGGGTTCCTTCGCGTGCGGCATCAGCGATGAAATGATATGCGTACAAGGCGCGAGATAAATCCACGATGGCAAACAGAAACGTGAACAGCACGGTGAAAGCCGCAGCAAACTCGACCACCGCACTACCCCGCTGACTGCGGACCACGTGTGTTGTCCTAGTGTCCCGCACGCATTACCGCCTGCGATGTCAGAGTTGTGCTGGAAGGTACGCCAGGACACGGAAACCACGGCTTGTAGGTGGCTGTGGCCACGACCTTCACGTAATCGACGAGGTGCGTGCCTGCACAGGAGGGAGCGATCGGTGAACAGTTTGCCGTTACAGAGCTTCCATCCGAGCACTGGCACCAGTACGTTGCTGTTGCGCTCAAGTTTCCATTGCTTTCGCCAGTCAGGTCCGCTGCATCATCTGCGGCAGCCGCTTGCATTCCGCTGACGTTTGACCAAGTGCTTGAGTTCTGCTGACCGTATTGAACTCCGGCGCGCGCGGCATTCGAAACTTCGATGCTCATGTAGGCGAGCCTGCCGAGATCGATCGTGCCTACCAGCACCATTGTCAGAACTGGGAGCAAGAGAGCAACTTCGACGAGACTGTTCCCTTCTTCCGATCGAAGCTCCCTGCGGCGCGAGCCAAACCGTTCAAAAATATCCCGGAGGCTTCGCCAGGGAGTCATCCTATTCGGCCAGAACGCCATTTCCCTTCACAGGAGAGCCAGACGCGAGCGAACTGTAGTTGTTGCTGAAGCCGCTGCTGGTGAACTGACCGACGCCAAATGTCAAATACGCGAACCGGATTTGATCGGCAACGAGAATGTCGTATTTCACTGTCCCATCGAACGCGAACACGACAGAGGCCTTCGGGAAGTAATAGGAACCTTGCAGCGTCGTGTTGTAGCTGCTGCTGCCAATGATTTGAGCCGCGGTGCTATCACCGGGATCTTGAAAGAACAGCATCCCCTGATAGGTGCCGGTCGTCGGTGCAGTCAAGCTGACCTGGTCGTTTGATGCAAAGGAAGTGAAATTAAAGGTGATCGCACCCACTGGGCCATAGTTGTAGAACATTACACCGTAAGGCGAGAGAGAAGTGTTCGTGGTGATGTTTGTTCCGATGTCGATCGTCAGTCCGCCGGTTGGATTACTTCCGCTGGACGATTTCAGAATGTAGACGCCTGGATTGAAGACAACGTTGGCCCCTGGTTGGATGCTGATACCGCCGCAGTACACGCCGGGGTTGAGCGTGCTTGGGTTCGATGTGGGGCTTGTCGTGGACGTGTAGATTTTCTGGCTGCTGAATGTGCACGATCCGACGCTGGGCTTCGCCAAGTATGCGAGCGGGTCATTGGGGTTCGGCGTCGCAATGCCCGTTACGGGATTTGGATTGATGCCGCAGAAAAAGCTTTGAACGCCGCCCACCACCCCAATTGAGGAGGCCGTAATCGAACCGAGCACGCCGCAGGAAACTGCGCTCGAACTGGCAGACTCGACGACAATTCCACATTGCGACGTGATGGACGCGAATGTGTCTACCGATAATGCACCGCTTGCCGAGGGATCCAGCGCGAAGATGCAGTTGTTACCCCCGGCCAGGTGCGCGACCGCTCTCGCCGACATCGTCACGTTCTGCACGCCGAAGGCCTTGGCGAAATAAGTTGGAGCAGTCTTCGCCACAATTGTTTCCACGTAGCTTGAGTCGCCTATGTGTTGACCCGACAGAGGCGGATTGTTGACTGTCACCGTCGCTCCGTTTAAGCCATTTGTGAATCCATTGGTTGCCGCGTCAGCTTGAGCCGCCGACGAGACGTCGCCGTAAAGTAGCTCTGCTGCTCCAGCCATTGCCGCGGCGTCTGCTGCCGTTTGCAACTGCCGCTTCTCGTATCGCAAATAGCCCATGTCCCCAGCCAAGCCGAGAATTGCCAGGATTACAACCAAGGCAAACGCGACCACCACGATGGCTTGACCCCCTTCTGTAGAACGGACGGCCGATGCCCTTTTCAAACTCGCTCTCGTTCGCATCTAAAGAACACCTGTATCAATGTGGAACATACGTGCAGCCCTTTAAGCCTCGCGGTGGCTCTTGAAGCAATAACCACGCCACCCTCGACATCCGAACCGACGTGCAATCAATCGCTTGTGCTTTCCAGCCGACGGAAGTCGGGTCGCAACCCGTTTCAAACTGGAATTGCTGCACCAATCCGGGCAACGCGCCTTTGCACGAATCTTCTGGCTCCTCACGCCTCGGCTCATCAGACAAACCCCAATCGCTTGGTTCGATTGCATTTCGCTGAGAATTTCTAAAACCGTTTTGGTTTCCCACCGTGGCACCGTGCTTGCACCACAACGACGGGGGTTCCGGTGCCAACTATCAGCTCGACGTTTCCTCATGGGCGTCAGCCCGCGGCGTCGCCGAAGAATGAAACCGGGCACCCCGAGCAGGCACCCGTTCGACATTCCGAGGCTTCGCTAGACCAAGACTGCAGTCTTGCAGAGTTGATGCGGTCGCAGAACTCAGACGGTGGCTGGGGATATCGGAGCGGTCAAAGTAGTGCCATCGAACCTACCTGTTGGGCGTTGCTCGCTGCCGGCGAATCGGGCTTGGACCCGATAAACCGGCAACGTGTGACCTCCGGGGCCCAATTTCTCAAGAAGGCGCAACTAACGGATGGCTCTTGGCCGACCGTAGTGGGTGGCAGAGAGGGCGCTTGGGTTACTTCGCTCGCCTCCCTCGCGCTCGGTGTCCTGCAAGGACCTTGCGTCGAAGTCGACGCGGGTCTCGATTGGCTCTCCAAAAGCTGGCCCGCCGAGGGAGGGCTGTGGTGGCGCCTTCGGCATCGATTGTTCGCGCAATCGCACTTGGTGCGGCAAGATCATCGTCTGCGTGGCTGGAGCTGGACTCCGCGAACAAGCAGTTGGGTTGAGCCAACCGCCTACGCTCTACTGGCCATCCGCCCGTCGCGAGGTTGGCACTCCACCTCCAGTTGCGTCGAACGGCGCGTTGAGCTTGCTCGAAAAATGCTATGCGACCGCATGTGCGCGGGCGGCGGCTGGAACTGCGGAAATCCCTCCGTTTATGGGGTCGCGGGAGAATCGTTGGTTGGGCCAACGTGTTGGGCGCTTCTCGCACTGGCCGAATTCGCTTCTCGCCCACAGGTGCAAGAATGTATCTCGCAGAGCCTCGCCTGGCTTGAGCGAGCGCACTCAAAAGCGCAAAGTCAGGGATCCCTCGCGCTGGCTCACCTTTGCCTAAAAGCTTTCCGCCGGGTTCCAAGACCGATCGACTCACGTCTCTCCGATATGCACAACAAGAATCACCTGATGCAGCAAATTCCCGTGCTCGCCTGGATTTCGCTCGCAGCGCAACCTGTTCCACGGTGGATCGCCCCAGCAGCCAATCAGAAAGGCTGACGCATGTCCTTTGCCGAGCCTTCAATCATGCCTTCCTTTCGCCGCCCTGCTTCTCGCGTTGCCATTCTGCGCGCCGATTCGTACGACTGCGATCTCGCGTCCCTGCTCTTCGAGACGATTTGCGAATTCAAGCTCAATGTAAAAGGCAAGACCGTACTGCTCAAGCCAAATTTTGTTGGCCCCGACCCCCGCAACGTGATGAATACCCACCCAGCCGTTGTCGCTGCCGCGCGCGAAGGTTTTCTTCGCCTGGATGCCGCAAGAGTCGTGGTCGCCGAGGGTCCCGCCCTGGAACGTGATACCGAGGCAATTCTCGAAGTGATTCGACTGGGCAATTATCTCGGCCCTTTGCAGCATACTTTCGTCGATTTGAATGTCGACGACGTGCATCCCGTCACGTTGCGAACTCGCGCCTCATCGCTTAAGCGCCTTTATCTGCCCGCAACCGCTTTGGCCGCTGACTTCGTCGTTTCCATGCCCCAGTTGAAGACGCATCACTGGGCAGGAGTGACACTTTCTTTGAAAAATATGTTCGGCATCGTGCCCGGCCGCTGTTACGGCTGGCCCAAAAACGTCCTCCATTGGGCAGGCATTTCAAAATCGATCCTGGACCTGAACAGCACCGTCCGGCCGGATTTTGCGATCGTTGATGGCATTGTCGCGATGGAGGGAAACGGGCCCACGCAAGGTCAGGCCAGGGCAAGCGGCGTCCTGGTCTTGGGAAACGATCCGGTCGCGGTTGATGCTACCTGCGCTCGCGTGATGGGTCTTGTGCCGAGCCGGATCGAATATCTGCGCAAAGCAGGCATTCTGCTGGGAAATCTGGCCGAAGAGAAGATCGAGCACATCGCAGAAACGATTGCAAGTGTGGCCCAGCCCTTCGCTGTTGTCTCTGAGTTTCAGAACCTGAAAGCTGAGAGCCATTGATTCCGCCTCGCTCTAATTTGTTTTCAAAAGCCGGTGTCTAAACAACACGTGACAGCCACACACAATGCCGCTGTTCCCTGTCACGAAGCGATCAGCCGCGTCACCGCAAGCAAACTGCTCGCGCCGCTCCTTTCCTTTCCGGTTCTTCTGGGCACCCTGCTTGTTGCGGCAGTTTTCTTTGGAACCATTTCACAAGAAACGAAGACAGACACTCTCTTCAGTGAAGGTGACACGTGGTGGCACATCCGTGTCGGCCAGGACATTCTCGCCGCGCGCCAGCTGCCACACACCGATCGTTATTCCTGGACGGCGGCTGGCACACCGTGGATTGCATACGAATGGCTGGGTGAGGTAGGAATCGCGGAGGCCTACCGTTTCGGCAACCTGCAAGGTCTGAGAGCCCTGCAATTGATGCTGGCGGGGGCGATGCTGGTGTTGATCTACATATATGCCAGCATGAGGTCGGAGAATCCAAAAGCTGCGTTCGTCGTATGCGCTGCTATCGTTCCGATCGTTGCCGGTTTCTGCTCGTTGCGCCCTCAACTCTTCGGCTACATCTGTTTCGTGATTGTCCTTTTGATTCTCGAGCAATTTCGCCGCGGACAAAGCCATCGCCTGTGGTTCCTGCCCCTGCTATTTTGGCTTTGGGTGAATACCCACGGTACGTTTGTCTTCGGCTTCATCGCTCTCGCCGTTAGCTGGGCTGGCGGATTGCCCCGCTGGCGCTTGACCGGCATAGAAAGCTTCGTCTGGAGTCGCACTCAGAGAATCCAGCTTGAGATTGTCACGCTTATTAGCCTTCTCGCAGTCCTGTTCACCCCTTACGGCACCCAGCTCGCAGCATACCCGTTTGATATTGGGCTGCTACAGCCGAAGAACATCGCCAACATTCAGGAATGGATGCCAATCACCGCCGAGCGATTCCTGGCCGTCACGGTGCTCGTTTTGCTGCTCATGTTTCTCGTATCAAAGATCCTTCTCCGTTTCCGGTGCCGGTTGGATGATCTCGTATTTGTTTGCGTCGGCGCAGTCGCGGCTTTCATGCATTTGAGGTTTGTCCCGCTCTTTCTACTCGTCACCGTGCCCTTGCTGGCCCTCCCCCTGACTCTGTGCTTCTCTCCTTACCGTCGGGATTGGGATCGAATCGCGCTCAATGCGGCTCTCATTGCGATTGTCGCAGCAGCATTGATCCATTTCTTTCCTTCGAAGCAGGCCCTTCAGAAGGCCTGCGCAGAACACTTCCCTGTCGCTGCGCTACAGCACCTGGCGGCAAGTTCCACTTCGGGGCATTTTTTCAACGAGTATGGCTGGGGCGGCTATCTCGAGTCCGTCAATGTCCCCTCCCACGGCGTATTCATCGATGGCCGCGCGGATATTTATGAACGAACTGGAGTGCTGGGAGATTATTTGAGCATCGCGCGCCTCGAACCGAATGCGTTTCAGCTTCTTCGCAAATACGATATTCGAACTTGTTTGCTCAGGACGGATTCACCCCTCACCACGGTTCTTGCCGCTTTGCCTGATTGGACCGTCGCTTATAGTGACAAGGTTGCTTCGATATACGTTCGGCGATCGAATATTGCAGTCGACGGCGATTTGCATGCCAATGTTGATTAGCCTTCCATTCCACCTCGGTTCGCCCGTTTCAACCTGAACCATTCCTCCGTTCCACTTCTTCGCTTTCGTTTCTCTAACCGCTTCTGAATCAACTTGGAAGACAGGACCGTTTGGCATCGGGAGTGCCGTACTGACCCTCGGAAGAGGAATGCGCTCGCCCCATCACTTGAGGAGGAGAAATGAGAGAACGACTGAAGAGGTTGTGGCAGGACGAATCCGGCCAGGACCTGACCGAATACGCTTTGCTGATTGTCTTGGTCGCGCTTGCTGCCGTGGCGTCCATGAAGGCGCTCGCGACCGCCATCAGCACTGTCTATTCGAACGCCGCGACGAACCTCACGACAAACACATAAAGAGGCGAGATGCCGGCATTGAAAGCCTTGTGGCGAGACGAATCCGGCCAGGATTTGACCGAATACGCCTTGCTGATCGTCTTGGTAGCTCTGGCGGCAGTGGCTTCGATGAAAGCGTTGGCCAGGGCAATCAGCACCGTCTATTCAAACGCCGCAACAAACCTCACGACAAACACTTAGTCCAGCGGGCCGGTCCTGGAGGGTATCGCGGCAAAGCCGAATCGCCCGTCGTCGCGAATCGGGTTGCGCGGGCTTCAGCAGCGTAGAAATCATCAGACCCGCTGTCGCATGGGCATGTGCGAACGGAGCGGGAGTAAATGCGTTTGAACTGAGAAAGCGTGCAGATACGTGAAATCGGAAGCAATCTCCGTGTGTACGGTTGTGATCGCGAGCGTCGCCGGTATTTGGGACTGGCACTCTCGTCGCATCCCCAACTGGTTGACGATTCCAGCCCTCGCCGCAGGCATCGCAACAAATTTCCTCATCTCGGGGACTCCGGGTGGCCTGCAGGCTCTCGAAGGGGCCGGCGCGGTCATGATTGTTCTCTTGCCAGTCGTCTTGCTCCGCGGTCTCGGCGGCGGCGATTGGAAACTCATGGGGGCGCTAGGCGCGTGGTTGGGGCCCACTCAAATTATCGTCGTATTGTTCGCCACAATTCTCGTTAGCGGCTTTCTCGCCGTCGTCGAAATCATTCGAAAAAAGAAATTCCTTCAAACGGCTCGCAACATGTGGGAACTGCTGCGCGGATTTTTTGTTTTTGGTTTCCAGCCCCATCCGGAAATCAACATCGACAATCCAGCCGCTCTCTCGCTTCCGTTTGGAGTGGCTGCCGCAGTGGCAACGGCCGCATGTCTCTGCGCCCAGCTCAAATGTTGAAGTCAAATCAGAACGAAGGACGGCTGGGGTGACCACGCGACGAATGTTGCTTCAATTGGGAGCTCTGTTACCAGTAGCTTTGCCGGTCATCATCTTGCTGAGAGCAACACAAAACGCTGCCTGGCAAATTCACGCAATGGCGGCAGCCGGGGCGGTCGCGTTTACGGGTTTGCTCTGGGTGTTGGTCGGCGGCGACGGGGAGTGATCTGCGCCGCTGCGTTTCGTACCTTTTCTAAAGGCTTGGCATGGACCGAAAGCGAATTTTCGTAGCATTTGCCGTCGCGGTGCCGCTCGCTCTCTTGGCCTCGATTCTCGTGTACCGCCAACTATCGCAGGCGGCCTCTGCGCCAGGACGGATCGTGCCCACCAAAATCGTTGTTGCAGCTGCACCGTTGCAACCGGGCACTCGGCTGGACGCGAGCGACCTCCGGCAGGTCGATTGGCCGGCGCTAAGGCCCATGGCCGGGATGTTTGCTAAACCTGAGGATTGCGCCAATCGCGTGCTGATCAGTCCGCTCTTGGAAAACGAGCCGGTTATGGAGGGCAATCTCGCACCGAAGGATTCCAGTGTCGGCTTATCGGCGATGATTCCGCCAGGCATGCGCGGCATCGCCGTCGCCGTAAACGATGTCGTCGGCGTGGCGGGATTTGTCCAGCCCGGCACAATTGTCGACGTTCTTGCCACCGGCGGCATCGAGGGCCAGGCCAGTACGCTGACTCGCACGATTCTTGAGAATATTCGCGTTCTTGCCGCTGGACAAAAAATCGAGCCGGATAAGCAAGGCACGCCGCAAACGGTCCCTGTCGTCACGCTCTTGGTCAGTCCGGACCAGGCCAATCTTCTTACCTTGGCCAGCACGCAGGGGCATATCCAACTCGCCTTGCGGAATGCTTCCGATACGAAGCAAGTCAACACCTATCCCGCTCACATCACGGACGTATTCGGCTCGGTCGCGCCCGCTCGAATCTCCGCTTCCAGCGCTCGTCCCGCGCCGCGTTTGTCGTCCAACGACACGCGCCGCTCTGCGCCCGGCTATCAAGTTGAAGTGATTCGCGGAAACAAGCCGGAAGTGAGCTCAATTCCGCAGCAGTGAAGACCTGAGGCCAGCTGATGGGGCAAAGTCGAAACCGAAAAGGGGTACAGCACGGCGCTGTCAACTGTGCGATTGCGGCATTTCTTGTCTCAACGTCGCTCCTTAACTGCGCGCACGCTCGCGCTCAGAGTGATCCGCTCAGATTGCCCATGGCAATCACCGACACACAACCGACGATCCCGGCTCCATTGCCGTCCGACACGCAATACGCAGGAACCACGGAGCTTCACCTCCTTGTCGGCCGATCGCTTGTCCTAACCAGTCCTTCGAATATCCGTCGCATTTCAATCGCTGATCCCAATATTGCAGACGTTATGGTTCTGAGCGCCAATCAAGTGCTCGTGAACGCGAAGTCGCCGGGCGGCGTGTCTCTCGTTCTCTGGGATGAAAACGAGCAGACTCGCCGATATGAGCTGATTGTTGATTTGGATCTCGGAAACCTGAGTGAGCGCGTTCACAACGCTTTTTCGACGGATCGGGTTCGCCTCGAAGTGTCGAAAGACATCTTGATCCTGTCCGGCCAGGTTGCGTCGAAAGAAGAATCCGACAAGATCTATCAGCTTGTTTCGGCCGTGGCGCCCAAGACGCTGAACCTGCTGGAAGTTCCCTCACGATCCGCAAAAGGACAAATCTTGCTCGAGGTCCGGTTCGCCGAAGTGGATCGCGGCGCGATGACGAATCTTGGGTTCAACCTCATCAGCACACCCGGTTCAACGACGCGCACCCTTGCCGTGACGGGCACCCAGCAATACGGGCCAGTCCAAATTCAGCAGAGTTCCGGTACCTCGACCTCATCCAACGATTCCAGCGCCGGCCTGAGTCAGTCCAACCTTTCCCTGAGCGACCTGATGAACATCTTCATTTATCGCCCCGACATAAACCTTGGGGCGGTCATCAAGGCGCTTCAGCAAAAGAGCGTCCTGCAGATTCTGGCCGAGCCGAACTTGCTTACCGAGTCCGGGAAAGAGGCGGACTTTCTTGCCGGAGGCGAGTTTCCATTTCCCGTCATACAAGGAGGCGCAGCGGGCACTGCACCCACCGTGACAATTCAGTTCAAACAATTCGGCGTCAGCCTGAAATTCACGCCCGACCTCACCGATGATGGCACGATTCACCTGAAGGTACGCCCAGAGGTCAGCGCGCTCGATTACACCGACGCCGTGACGATTTCGGGATTCTTCATTCCCGCGATTTCTACTCGCCGCGTCGATGCTCAAGTCGAACTTCGCGACGGCCAGAGTTTTGCTATCGCCGGCCTTGTAGACAACCGCGTCACCGACATTTACGACAGGGTGCCATTCCTGAGCAGCATTCCTTTGCTGGGTGAGATCTTCAAGAGCCAGTCGAAGAACCGCACCAAAACAGAGTTGCTCGTGCTGGTCACTCCGCACATCGTCTCGCCGATTCCCGCAAGTGGCTCGCTCCCCAGCGTCAAATTCCCTGTTCCTTTTCTTGATACGCCGCTGCCCGCAAAACCTGACCAGAACACACAGCCGAAATGAGGAGAGCAATTTTGTCTAACCGTTCCAATCGCATCTTGGCCGCAAAGCAGAAAGGGGTGCCCACGTGCTGACCGCCGCCGTCATCAGCTCCGATAAAAACGGAGCCGCTGTTCTAAGCACAGCTTTGAAGCAGACCGGTTTGGTTTATGCCGTCCGCGATTGGGATCCGTCGGCAGAGACTCATCCGAACACCACGGACGTAATCCCGGATGTGGTCCTGCTCGATCTGCCCCGCAATCCGGAGATGTACTTCGGCTTTGCCGCGAGTCTTCGCCAGGCGCGGCCGACCGTTCACATCATCGCCTGCTCGGGCGCGCCCCCCGAGCCCTCGCTTCTGATGGAGGCGATGCGTAGCGGAGTCCAGGACTTCTTATCCAAGCCTCCTGCTGGTGAGCAGCTTCGCGCAGCACTCCTGCGGCTAGCGTCTGAACACTCGGGCGATCCGATCAGCTCAGACAAAGTGATCGTCGTTGCCGGTCCAAAAGGAGGCGTCGGAACTACGACGGCAGCTGTGAACCTCGGCGTGCAACTCACTCAAATCGCGAAAAAGCGTGTTCTGCTGCTGGATTTTGGCCGGCCGCTCGGACACGTCCCCTTGTTGCTGGACCTGCAACCTAAATTCACGTTGCGCGATGCGGTGGAAAACCTGGAACGCCTCGATTCGCACTTTCTCGGTGGTCTGGTCACGCGCCACCAAACCGGCTTGGACGTTCTGGCCGGAGCCGCGCATCCGGAAGAGTGGCAGAAGTTCAGCGTTGCCGCTTTAGCCGGCGTCGTCGCTGTGGCACAAACTTCCTTCGATCATCTTGTGATCGATGTTGGCGTGCAAGATCCGGAGGAATGGTCGCCGATTCTCAGGTCGGCGCGCGCCATACTTGTCGTCGCGGAAGTCTCTCTGCTTTCTCTGTGGACTCTGGAACGCTATATGTCCGCGGCAGAAGCCGTTGAAACTCTCGGCGACAAGCTTCACGTCGTCATAAATCGCTGGCGCCGCAACGATGAACCAGCGCTCCGCAATGTCGAGCAGCGGCTGCGGCGAAAGATATTTGCGCGCCTCCCGAACGACTACCGCCAGGTGACTGATGCGGTGACCCAGGGCACGCCCCTAACGACGAGCAGCAGCCCGCTTAGTGCCACCTATCGGCAGCTTGCGTCAGATCTAATCAACGAGCCCGCGCCGAAACCTGTCGCGCGCCGCAATCCGCTTGCCGGCATGTTTGTGTCGTCGCGGTAGGAGCCGCCGATGGCCGTCATCACCTCTTCCACGCGAACCGACTACACGTTTTTCAAATCGACAATCCATCGCAAGCTCATTCAGAACCTGAATCTCGAGCGCCTGGCCCAAATGAACCGCGAGTCTGCTCTGCAGGAACTCACGCGCATCATCGAAAACCTGATGGACACCGATAGCGTGCCCATTACATTGCTCGAACGCGAACGCCTGGCCCGAGAGGTCCTCGACGAAGTCTTCGGCCTGGGGCCTCTTGAACCACTGATGCGTGACCCAAGCGTGGCAGACATTCTCGTGAATAACGCCACCAATGTTTACGTCGAGCGCCGTGGTCTGCTCGAGAAAACCGACATTCAGTTTCGTGATAACGCCCATCTCCGCCAGATTATCGACCGCATCGTTTCTGCTGTCGGGCGCCGCGTGGATGAATCCTCGCCCATGGTTGACGCCAGGTTGGCAGACGGCTCTCGCGTGAACGCAATCATTCCGCCCCTCGCTCTCGATGGCCCTTCGCTCTCGATCCGCCGATTCGCCAACATCAAACTCTCCGGCGCCGAACTTGTCACCAACCACTCGCTCACCTCGCAAATGCTCGACTTACTGAAGGCCTGCGTAAAGGCGCGCCTCAACGTGCTCATTTCCGGCGGCACTGGCGCTGGCAAAACCACGCTTCTGAACCTTCTCTCCTCTTACATTTCGGATCGCGAGCGCATCATCACCATCGAAGATGCTGCCGAATTGCAGTTGCAGCAGGAACACGTCGTACGCCTCGAAACGCGTCCCGCGAACATTGAAGGCAAGGGCGCGATTCTTCAACGTCAGCTCCTCATCAATTCCTTGCGCATGCGTCCGGATCGCATCGTCGTCGGCGAAGTCCGCGGTGAAGAGGCCCTGGATATGTTGCAGGCCATGAACACCGGCCACGACGGATCGCTCACCACTATTCACGCCAATACACCGCGCGACGCTTTGAGCCGCCTCGAGACGATGGTTGCAATGGCCGGATTGAATTTGCCCGACAAAGCAATTCGCCGCCAAATCGCTTCGGCCATTGACGTTGTTCTTCAAGTCAGCCGGCTAAGCGACGGGACGCGCAAGGTCATTTACCTGTCTGAGATTACCGGAATGGAAGGCGAGACTGTTTCGATTCAGGACATTTTCCAGTTTCATCGTCGTGGCGTGGGACCGCGTGGAGAGGTCTTGGGGGAGTTCGTTCCCATCGGCATTCGCCCCAAGTTTGCAGACAGGCTCGAGGCCGCCGGCCTGAAGTTGCCGCCGGACATGTTCAACCGTCTTCGCGCCTCGAAGGATTAGACGCATGCTCGTCGTCATCATCATTACGTTTATAGCCGTCCTGCTGCTGGCGTGGGGCTGTAGCATGCTTCTCACCCACCGCAAGCCGGCAAATATTGCCAGCCGCTTGGATCAACTCTCTAAGCGGCAACAGGCGGAGCTGATTTCGTACGACGAGGACCTAATTCGCGATGAGGGCCTCAGCAGCGTGCCGCTCCTGAATCGCCTCCTGGGCCGCTGGTCGTGGTCTAAGGCGCTTCAAACCTTGCTGACGCAAGCCGGATGGGAAATCAAGCCCGCCAAACTCGTTCTCGTTAGCGCCGTGCTGAGCCTCACGTGCTTTCTCGCGTGCTGGAGCATGCTGCCTTCGCTAATTGCTGCGATTCTTCTGGGTGCGAGCTGCGGTCTATCTCCTTTCTTCTTTGCTTTCTTTAAGCGCGCTCAGCGCTTTTCCAAATTCCAGCGAACTTTTCCCGAGGCTATCGATCTTCTGAATCGAGCCGTGCGCGCAGGTCACGCCTTCACTTCCGGCCTCGAACTCATATCCAACGAACTCCCCGACCCCGTCGCCAGCGAATTTCGCACTACATTTGACGAACACAATTTCGGCCTGCCCCTGCGCGATGCTCTCTTTCACCTTACGGAACGCATGCCGCTTTCCGACGTCCGCTTCTTTGTCACCGCCATGCTCGTTCATCAGGAAAGCGGCGGCAACCTCGCCGAGCTTCTCGAAAACCTCGCGCGCGTGATTCGCGAGCGCTTCAAGATTCTGGGCGAAGTCCGCATACGCACGGCGCAAGGCCGGCTCACCGCGGTGATCCTCATCGGCCTTCCTATATCGCTGTTGTTGCTCTTGCGTCTTCTGAACCCGGACTACGTCATGCTCCTCTTCACTGACCCGCTCGGGCACATGATGCTTGGTGTCGCAGCCACGCTTCAGGTAGTTGGCTCAATCGTCCTTTGGAAGGTGGTCCACATTGAGGTCTAAACCAGAAGGTGCCACGCCATGATTCTCTTCACGGCTTTGCTGGTCTTTCTGGCCGTTTCGGCCACGGCGATAGCACTGTGCCTCTTGCTCGCCCCGTCGACCGACTTCCTCCAGGACCGCTTGACTCAGCTCTGGCATCCAATCATTCCCGCACCGCGCTCCGGCCCGTTTTCGGAAAAGCAAAAACAGAAACTTGAACGCGCGCTCACCGACCTCGGCAAGCTCCTCCCTTCATCACAGAAAAAGGTGTCGAGAAAAGTGCGCATGATGCTGCGTGCAGGCTTTCGCAGCCCTGAGGCCGTGAAGGTTCAACAGGGCCTGGAGGTGCTGCTACCCGTCATTTTCATCGTCCTCACCTATATGAGCGGCGCGTACAGGCTGAACCCGCTGTTCATGTTTGCCTTTGCTGGTCTGGCGGGATTTCTATTGCCCGATATGTGGTTATCCATGCGCGTCAATCACCGTCAGCGCCGTTTGATCATTGCTCTTCCGGACGCATTGGACTTGCTCGTTGTGTGTGTCGAAGCCGGAATGGGCCTAGACCAGGCAATCTTTCGAGTGGCGCAGGAGCTGCGGCTTTCCTACCCCGAATTGAGCGACGAACTGCAGCTCGTCAACCTTGAAATGCGCGTTGGTCGCAGCCGCCTGGACTCTCTTCGCGAACTTGCGGTGCGAACCGGAGTCGAGGACGTGAAATCGTTCGTCACCATGCTCATCCAGACCGATCGCTTCGGTACGGACCTGGCTCAATCGCTGCGCATCCACTCCGACAATCTGCGCACCAAACGGCGGCAGCGTGCTGAAGAAGCCGCTGCTAAAACGACGGTAAAGATGATTCCGGCGTTGGTCTTTCTAATTTTTCCCGCGATGTTCGCAGTACTTTTGGGGCCGGCGGTCATCAGCATCATCCGTCAGTTCAATATCGGCGGCTGATCTCAGGACGTCGATTTTCGGCGAAGCACAAACTGCAAAAAAGGAGAAGCAAATGGATACTACGACTTTGATTCGCGCGGCGGCCGGTATCGGAGCGGTTCTTGTCGCGGCCATCATCATTTGGCGTCGCAGCCGGCGTGAATCCGAATAATGGCGCTAACGAGGGCATGCTCGTTCGTCCGAGGCCCTTGGCCGACTCCGCGGCACCGGCTGGCGGCAATTTGAAGCTCTCGCTCCACAATTCTACGCGGCAGACGCTGCTCGCCACTAATGTCTCTGTTGCCGACACACACTTTTCCCGTCTCATCGGCCTGCTTTCACAAAAGCCGCAGTGGACGCGAGAAGACCGCGGCTTGTGGATTATTCCGTCGCGTGGCGTCCACACTTTCGGAATGCGGTTTGCCATAGACGTTGTCTTTCTGGATCGTGCGCGAGCTGTCGTTTGCGTACATGAAAATCTCTTGCCCTGGCGCATTTCCAAGGTAGTTGCGAACGCCCGCAGCGTAATCGAACTTCCCGTGGGGACCATTGCACGAAGTCGGACGGCAATCGGGGACAGAATCATGCTCGCGCATACTTGAAGCTCGATTCACAACCTGCGTGGCCAAAGCTGAGTACTTCTCGCGCGAACTGGTTTCAGCGCAGAATCCACTCAATCGGCCTCTCAATAAAATGAAAATCTGCGCGCTGACCCGGTGTTCCAGGCCAGTCCACCTGAACCGCTTTTGCCTTGCCGGCGAATTGCTGCCCGTTTTTCGCGAGATAAACTTCCACGAGCGAACCTTCCGGCAGCGGCGGCTGATAAGCACACAGGAAGCCGTTCGCGCTCACCGTCTCGGTTACTGTGAGCACGTCCGTGGCGGAACCCGCGGCGTCCACCGCGCGCAGCTTCAACATCACTCGCAGGCGTACACGCGGTTCGGCCGGTTGGCCCCGGCCATTGCCGCCTGTCAACGTCTGCAACTTCTTCTGCAGGAGGTCGAAATCCACTGGCTTCTGAATGAAATCCTTCGCCCCCAGTGATTCGCAAAAGTCTTTGTATCGCGCGCTCGATTCGCCGGAAACGATAATGATCGGAATGTGCTGCGTGAAACTCAGTGAAGAAATGGTTTGGCACACTTCGAAACCGGAATACTTCGGCATCATGAGGTCCAGCAGAATGGCGTCGGGTTTCTCCTTCAAGGCAATCGCCAGTGCCTGCTCCGGCGAACCCGTATCCAGAATTTCATAGGATTCCTTCAGCCGGAATCGCAGGACCTTTCTCACCGATTCATCGTCATCGATAATCAGTAGCCGTGGCATTACCGCCTCCATTGAAATTCAGTCCATTTCTTTGCCCGCGTGCATAACGCTACTCCCTACGCCGTCCCTCGCAGGTTCGGACAGCGCGCTTTCGACCGTTCGCACAAGAGTGTCACGCGTGAACGGTTTGCGCAGAACCACCATTCCCGGCGGCAGGGCGCCTCGCACTTCGATCGCACCATCGGTGTAGCCAGACATGAAAAGCACGCGCATTTGCGGGCTTTCGGGTGACAACTTCTTTGCCAGGTCGCCGCCGCTCATCCCGGGCATGATCACGTCCGTCAGAAGAAGATCGATGGTGGAATTTGCATTTCTCGCCACCTCTACCGCATGCGTCGCGTTCTCGGCTTCCACCACCACGTATCCCATGTCACTGAGTGTTCGCCGAGTTAATTTGCGCAGCGAAGGCTCATCTTCCACCAGCAGGATCGTCCGCGGTCCCTCCCGCCTTTTCACCGGCTCCGAACGAGCAAGCTCCTCTGCCTTTCCCTGTGTGCGCGGCAAGTAAATCCGAAACGTCGTTCCCTTCCCAGGCTCGCTGTCAACCCAGATATAGCCGTCGCTCTGCTTGACGATTCCATATACCGTCGCCAATCCCAGTCCCGTCCCCTTCCCCTTTTCTTTCGTGGTGAAAAATGGCTCAAAGATATGTGACTGCGTTTCCGCATCCATGCCCGTTCCCGTATCGCTCACTCTTAACACCACGTACCGTCCGGGATTCACATATCGATAGCGAGCTGCGTCTTCTTCTCCGAGTTCGGCATTTGAAGTTTCGATTCTGAGTTCGCCTCCTCGCGGCATGGCGTCTCGCGCATTCACAGCCAGGTTCAGAATCACTTGCTCCAGCTGCCCTCGATCGGCCCGCACCTTGCCCAAATTCGCCGGAAGGTTGAACTTCAGCTCGATATCCTCGCCGATCAATCTGCGCAGCATTTTTTGCATATCGACGATGATCGAGTTCGCATCGAGAATCTTAGGCTCGAGGACCTGCTTGCGGCTGAAAGCCAGGAGCTGCTGCGTCAGCGCCGCTGCGCGCTGCCCCGCTTTCTGTATCTCGTCGATAGCCTCGCGCTGCGGATCATCGGCGCTGATGCTTTCCTGAAGGGCCTCGGCGTAGCCTATGATCACCCCAAGCAAATTATTGAAATCGTGCGCGATTCCGCCAGAAAGCTTTCCCACCGCTTCCAGCCTTTGTGACAAGACCAGTTGCTGCTCCAGGTCTCGCCGCTCCGTGATGTCCCGGTTGACAATCACCAGCTTCTCTACCGCTCCCTCAGCGTTTCTCACCGCGCTTGCCGTCGACTCCAGCACACGCCACTCCCCGTTCTTGTGGCGCACACGATATTCCAATCGGCGCCCGACTCCGGTCGTCCGCGCCTCCTGAGCGGCAGTCGTTACCGCCCCGATATCGTCGGGATGAATCTGATCGTAGGCCGAAGTTTTCTCCAGTTCTTCTGCCGAATATCCAAGCGCCTTCTGGTACGAAGGGCTGTTATAGAGCCGCTGCCCATCCGCTGTTACCACGGCAATCATGTCCACCGCGTTCTCGCCGATTAGTCTGAAAAGCTCCTCTTGTGCCACGAGGCGCATGCGAAACCGGTGAATTTGCCATTGCTGGTAGATAACGTAAATCGAGAACAACAACACCATTCCCACCAGCGCCCGGATCGCAATGTGGATATTCAGTTCGTCCCAGAAATCGCGCTGCAGCAAGTAGACAACAAATGAAAAAGAGACGATTCCGAGTGTCAGCAGAAGCGTGACTGCTACACCTGAGAAAGAGAGCCACCACTGGCGTTCCTCGGCTCTACGCAGCTCCGCACGAATCGACGCAGAGTCCTGCGCAGACGCCTGCCGTTTCCTCAGAAACCCGCGAATGCGAATCCCCCGGGCACAATTCCTTCACGAAGCGGAATTTGCCAAAGGCATAACTGCATGTAAATGGCCAGCATTCGCGCTCGGCGCTGCACTCCTAGCAGCTAACTCCCTGTCCTGAATGCACTTCACTCACTGGCGTTCGTTAGAGATTTCGTCCCTTGTTCCGAAGTAGGTCCCTGTTTCATCGCGAACCATTCTTCCCCGGCGGTGCTTCGTTTTGCGAATTCGCGGGTTCATCCACGAACGATTGCAATTCTCGCAACCCTGTGAATCTGGAGTCTCAAAGTTCTTTGACACTTTCAGCGCGCCTCCCTATTCTGTTGTCCCCTTCTCACAATTCCCTGGATCCCCCCCTTCCCGGAGCTGTCCAGTTCGTCGTTTTTTCACAGTTCGCCATGCACACCGAGGCTCGCGATCAACTCGTACTGGGGCATTTGAATCACGTTTACTTTATTGCGCGGCAGATTCATCGGCGGCTTCCGCGTCAGGTGCTCCTTGAAGACCTGGTTCATGCCGGGGTGGTCGGGCTGCTCGACGCCATGGAAAAGTTTGATCCTGCGAAGAACATCACCCTGAAATCCTACGCGCAGTTTCGTATTCGGGGCGCGATTCTGGATAGCTTGCGAGAAGGAGACTGGAGTCCACGCAAGCTGCGCCGCCAGGCGCGGCGCTTGGACCAGGCCATATCTGCGTGCGAGTCTCGGCTGGGCCGGGTTCCCACAGAAGAAGAGATCGCGGGTCAGCTTGAAATCAGTCTCGACGATTTGCGGCGGCTAATCCGCGATCTCGATGGACTTGAAATTCAAAACATCCAGCAGCTTTTCTCGGCAGGAGCCATGGCCGAAAAACTCGTGGCTACCTCGAGTGACGACGATCCTTTTTCTGTGACCGTCCGTTCCGAGATGGTCCGGCTGCTCGCAAAAGCTATTGCCGAGCTCTCAGAACGCGAGCGCGAAGTGCTTTCGCTTTATCACTTCAAGGAACTTCCTATGAAGGCTGTTGGCTCAGCACTGGGGATTGGGGCTTCACGCGTCTCGCAGATTCACTCGGCCGCGCTCGTTCGTCTTCGTGAGCGGCTGAAACCCGCGCTGGCGCCGCGAAGCTCTCCGGCACTCGCAAGATCGCGGTAATTGCTCACTCTGCCTGGTGGATCCTGCTCACAGACCTTTGCGCAAAATTCTCAGCGAACGCTTGAACCCATAGAACGCCGCGTGCCAATTTGTTAGATCGCCGCGGCGGAATCGCCTCCAGATCGTGATCAGCACGCCGCCCCGCCGCATCCACCGCCGCTTCCGCTCTTGGATGCGCGTTTCCTTTTCATTCAGCCACGGAAAAACGCGATCCTGCTTGATAGGCCGAGGTGTGATCCCGAACGTCATAATGTATGTAAACCGCGGGATCTCCGACACATTCGCGCCGGCGCTATGCAGCGTCCTGTGGTGATGCAGAGTGCAACCCCCGGGCGGCAGCGCGCACGCCACCGCAACCTCCGCGCTGATCGAATCCGTTACCTCCAGAGCCTGAGACGTAGGGTCATGGTTCGCCGAATGGTGTTCCAGCACCCTTCCTCTGTGCGACTTCGGAATGAATCGCAGGCAGCCGTTATCCTCGGTCACGTCCTGCAGCGCCACCCAAACCGTCAATTCCCGGTATTCGAAATTGGGGTCGCGGAAAGCTTCGTCCTGATGCCACGGAGTCGGCGCACCCACTCGCGGCTCTTTCAATATCGATAGATCGAAGAAGCACCGCGCCTCTTCGCCCAAAAGTTGCCGCGCGATGGCCAGCGCGCTCTTGAAGCACTTCGTGTTGTGCAACCACGGAATGTAGTTCACCGGGTTCAATATCTGTGGCGAACTCATCTCATCGTCATGATCTGCGCCAGCCACGAGATCGGCGAACGCGCCCTCCTTCTCCCCCGCCCGCTTCTCGAAGAGTTCTTTCAGCGCCGCCTTGATCTCCTGCGCCTCTTCTGCCGTCGTGAGCGCGCCTATCCGCAGGTATCCGTTCTCCTCGAAGAACTGGACCTGCTCTCCATCCAGCCGCGACGTCAAAAGAGACGCCGCCTCGCGCCCTCCTGCCGTTTCCTTCGCTGCTGACGTGAGTCTCATGCTCCCACCCTTCGCTCTCCCTCAGGTGCCCGACGAATTTTTCCGCCCTTCTTAGCTGCTTGCATTCAAGGACACAACCGGCTCCTTCGCCAATCCCACCGACCGCTGCGCCAACTGATAGGCTCGTATCAACGCCCCGCAATTTTTCTCCGCCGTGTATTTCGCTTCATATGCCATTCGAGCCTTCGGCCGCATTGCGTCCATTTCATTCGGGTGATCGAGCGACCATTCGATCTTCCGCGCCAGATCGTCCGCATCACCCGGTTCGAACAGCAACCCCGTCTGCTTGTCTTGAACGATCTCTGCCATCCCGGCCAGTCGCGACGTAATTACTGGCGTGCCCTTCGCAAAACTCTCGATCGCCACTCGCCCAAACGGTTCATACCACTCCGACGGGAACACCAGCACGCGCGCCTCGCCCATAAGTTTCATCACTTCAGCCGACGTCTTCGCCCCCAGCCACTCCGCATTATTTCGGCGTGCGCAAAATTCCCTCACTTGCGCCTCCAGCGGCCCCTCGCCCACTATTTTCAATCTTCCCGCCGGTTTGACCCGGTCCCACGCCGCCAGCAGCGTCTCCACGCCCTTTTCGCCCGTCAATCGCCCCGCAAACAGCACGTACTCCCCGCCGCCGCTCACTCCCGGATCCGGATAAACGAAGTTGCTCTTCACAAGTATCCGTTCAGCCGGAATCCCGCCTTCGATAAACTTCTGCCGCGAAAATTCCGTCAAACTGATATACAGGTCGACCGCGTTTTGCCATGTCCCTTTCATGCTGTGCAGCGCCGTCATCGCCGCCACCACTCCACTACCCACCACGCTTCCGCGATAGCAACGCCGCATCACACCCGGATATTTCACTGTCTTGTGCAGGCAGTCCTCGCAAATGTGCCCGTTCCGGTACAGGATCGTGCTGGGACACAGCAGCCGGTAATTCCTCAGCGTCTGCACCACTGCTACCCGGTGTTTCTTCGCCGCGTAATACACCGACGGCGAAATCAGCGGAAAAAAATTCTGCACGTGCAGCACGTCAAACGTTCGTTCGCGCAGCTTGCGATCCACCAGCCCGTACGCCTCTCCCGACCATATCGACTGCAGCGCCACGTGAACCGCCGCAAGCCCCGTCACATTCACCGTCTTCATGTGGATCGTCTCCACATGATGACCCGCATCCGTCAGCATCCGCACTTCGGATTCGAAGCTCTCGTCCTCGCCGCCCCTGAACTGATAGCTGTTGTGCAGCATCAGGATGTTCATTGCGAACTCCTGTGATCGCCAGCCATCATCAATCCCGTCGCCCCCGCCTCGCTCTGCGCCCCAGAAATGACCTGCCCGTAAAATCGAACCGTCTCCTCACCGATATGCCGCCAATCGTATTTCTCCGGCATCGGGCACATTGCCGGCCTGGGCTCCATCGCCCACGCGAGCGCGGATTCCACCGTTGCACTGTCCAGCTCCCCTTGAAATGTACGCACCCATTTCTCGCCGAACTCCGCCTGCAACTCGCCCATCGACCCGCGCGCCGGCACCAGCACCGGCCGGTTGCATGAAAGCGCCAGCAAAGCCGATCCCGAATTGAGCACGTCGCGATAAGGCAGTACGACCACGTCCGCCGCGCTCAAATACGTGGTCACGTCTTCATCCGCCACAAATTCGAATTTCAGCAGGATGCGGCGATCGAGAGCCGCCTCTGCCTCAATCTTCGCAGCCAGCTCCGCAAGATTCGGCTTCCCGGCCACGAACAGCACCGCACGCCGATCCGCCACTCCGCGAAACGCTCGCGCGAGCCCGTCCACATTTTTGTAATTCCGCACAGCGCCGAAAAACATCGCCACTTTCGCGTCGCGCGGGATGCCAAGCCTGTCGCGTGCGCCGCCTTCCGCCGCCGGATACTGCGCGCGATAGTGCCCGTGCGGAATCACCGTCGTCGCCGCCTCGCGCAGTCTGGGGAACCGTTCCAGCGCCATCGCCAGCCCCGCCCCGCTCAGGCTAATCGCTCCATCCACCCGCGGAATGAATTGTCGCCAGAACCAGCGCTCCAGTTTCGGATGCCTCGCCTCGTGCGCCCCGAAGTTGTGCATTGTCCAAATGATTTTTCCGCCGCGCATCCGCAGGTAGTCCATCATCGCGAACATTCCCGATATCTTGAACGCGCAAAGCGCGCCATTCGGAATATTCAGCAGCGAATCCGGCCAGTGTACGTGCCAGATCGGATACGGGCGTAATGGAGTCCCGGGCCACGCGTCCGCTTGCACATCCGCCGGCAAATTCGCATATACCATTCCCGTATACGGGTTCCACGGCGTCGTCAATGGCCACGCAAGAATTCGCATCGTCAAGGTCGAACAGGCTCCCCCATCTGATCCAGCAGAGGCTCTATTCCCTCATCCTCTTCTGTCACGGGCTCCATATATCGCCGCACGATCCAATAGGAATTCGCCACGAAGAGCATCCAGAGCATCGAATTCGCGACCAGAAACCACGACTCTGCAACGTTATCGAACAGCGCGTACAACAGATAGAAGAGAGGCCAAAACTCGTAAACGTCCTCTGCGTCCCTCGCGACACGGACCCCTCGGAAAATATTGATTGCGGCGCCGAGCAACAAGAGCGCGGTGCCTACCAGTCCGATTTCTAGCGTTATCTCCAGGTACCCGTTATGTGCGTGAATGATCTGCCATCCTAGATTCTGCTGAATTCGAGCGCCTTCCGCTGACAACCAGAACGACGAATATCCATATCCGAGCATGGGACGGGCAGCGATCTCTTCGAGAACCACATTCCAGAGAGGAATCCGACCAGTCAGAGTTGTATCCCTTCCCATAACCTTCAAAATCGCGTCGATGTGCTGGATTGCATAGATTCCCGCGGGTATCGCTATCGTCAGAAACACGGCCCCAATAGCCACCAATCTGCGGGTGCGCAGTAGAAGCCATTTGCGGAACCGCAGAACCAAAAGCATTGTCACGCATACGATCATAGCGGTCACAGATCTCGACATCAGAAGCATTCCACCGCAAAAAACGGCCATGAAGATTAAGGCCAATCGGCCCTTTTTTTGGCCAAACGCCAGGAATGTGAAGCTCAAGACTCCAAGGGCCATGGGATGACCCAGCGCATTTTTCTGGTAGAACACCCCCGTCCACTCACCCGTCGGAGCGATCGCGTATTTAGGAAAAAGCAGGCATGCGACGAGGCTCGCCGCGGCGGCTATTCCCATGCAATAAGCGACAATTCGAATCTGCGTCTTGGGCTCGAATCTCGTTGCCACGAACATCCCCACGAGTATCGTGCCAAGCAGCCCGATACAACGTCGAAGGCTGACCTCTGGCAGCAGGGACCACGATGCGGAAAACAGCGCCCATAGCCAGAGGACAACAATCCATTTCTCTTTCATGAAAATCGCAAACGACTCCCGGAAGCGCAGAGCCAGCATGCCGGCAAAGAGGACGTAGAAAACCGCGTACGTTGCCTGAATTGCCAATCCTCCACCGCCGGGAGTGGGCTGCGCGTTCAATCCGATATAGAACGCCATGCCGAGGCCGCTAGCCAAAAGGGCCCAGACCGCCACAAGCAATTGGTCAAATGACTTGTTCATAGCACTGGTTTTCCTGACCGGCTCCGCCTGCCGCAAGATCGGTGACATACAACGTTTGAACCGCCGCCTCCCACGTCAGAGCCCGTGCGCGGCGTCGCGCACCATCCGACAGACTCGCGAGCATCGCCGCATCGCACAAAATCCTCTCAAGCGAACCCGCAATTGCCTCTGCCACTTCATCTTCGCTGCGTCCTTTGGTGGTGATGACGCAACCAGCTGTGTTGTTTACCGAAACACCCGGGCCACCCAGATCGAGACAAACCACGGGAAGCCCAAACGACATGGCCTCCAGAACTGCTAGGCCGCCCGAATCGTGCAGGCTCGGAAACAAAAAAAGATCGAAATCCGGATACATCCCAATCAGCTCTTGTCGCGGAATGGACGATTTCCAGCGAATTCGGTCCTCCACCTCTAAATGCCGCGCCAGCTTTTTCAGCCGTGGCTCATCTGACCCCGAGCCAATAATCGTGAAGCGAACCTCCCTGGCCTTGTCGCCCAGGCTTGCAATCGCTCGGAACGCCAGATGGAGTCCCTTCCACGGCAGAATCCTTCCCACAAACAGCATCTCAAGCGCCGCTCTGTCGGGTGCGGTTGCTCGTTTCGCCGTGGCCGCGGCGGCCATCAGGCTCTCGGAGTCGATGCCGATTGCCAACTGAACGCGTCCCTTTTCACGGTAGGCCGCGGGGATCGCTTCCAGCGTCTCCGGCGTTGTTGCCACAATTTCTGTCGCTTCGGAATACGTCCGCCGCATGAATGGAACTGCTATGAATAGCGAGTTCGAAAATCGCCGGAGCGCGTCCCACACCCGCCCCCGCAATCCCAGCCCTTTTCGCAGGCCTTTCGGGGCATCTTCTCCGCCTGCAACGGGACCGAATATGAACGGAATCCCCAGCTTCCCCATGAAGCTCGGAAGCCGGAAACTGCCCCACGTGATGTGCTGCACCTGATCGAACTTCTCTCGCTTGTGCAGCTCGGCCGCCTTTTTCGCCAGCGTGTACTGCCACAGCGAGTAATACAGATAATTTCCAAACGGCAGCTTGTAGAGCTTTTGCACCAGCGCCGGCAGGTCGTGAAACAGAAACTGCGGGTTCTGAATGCCCCGCTTTGTGCAATAGCCTTCGATGTCCTTGCGGTTGATTGCGCGCGTCGCCACCGTCACTTCGTGGCCCTCCGCCCCGATACACCGCGCCCAATTCCAGCCGATGGCCGGCTCGGAGCCGGCCGTCGGCGAACATGAATATGCTGAAAGTAAGACCTTCATTCCCAAGCGCCTAAATTGCCAGACTCATTTCCCAACTATCAGAATCACCGGATCAACACCGGCTGCGCGCCGATCTGGATAGAGTCGCCAGAGATCGGCGTCGTGGTGCCATCCATCTTTACCACTTCTCTTACGTGCCAATTGTTCGCGAGTCGAAACGACTTTTCGCCATCGGGGTTCCATACAACGTAGAACCACGACCCATTTCGATCCATCTCGCAAATCCAATTGTGATTTTCGGACGTGAGGCACCGATGCATCGTGGCGCCGCTGATCCACTGCTGAACGGTGGCGAAAGCCCCGGCTGCACTGTTTGGCGTGGAGTTGTCCGCCTTCACCATCTCAATATCCATGTCCTTGTGTGGATCCCACCCGTACCAGTAGTAACGGCTCACTCCCGAAGCCCAGTTCAAAATGTACGCGCGCGCCAGATACGCGTCCGCTTTGTCATCCGGATAGACTTCAGAGCCGAGCCATCCCGCCTCTGTGTTCCATAATGGTTTGTCACCCACATGATGCTGGTCCATGATTCTTCGCACGTTCTCCACCAAACCAACCAGCGCCTCGGGAGGCGCCATCGAGCCGACCTTACCGGTATAAAAGTGGTAGCCAATCACGTCCACGTGCTCGCCGCCGCCACGTTGTAGAAACTCGTTCAGCCATCCCGGTCCGTTCGGGTACGTCGCGCTCGGACTAACGACTGTGATGTTAGGATCGACTTCCTTGAGTATCTTGTGTGCTTCACGAGCCATATCGACCAACTGACCCATGTCACCAATCCAGGATTTTCCCCGGTCGGGCTCGTTCCACAACTCGTATGCGTGGATTCTGCCCCGATATCGTTCGGCTACGGTACGGACGAATGTCTTCCAATCTTCGATGTCATGCACAGGGCCCGTCGTCCCCTGTCCCCAATCCCCCGGGGCGTCGGGATTGGCCGAGGCCCATCGCGGCGGATACTCCAAGGTCAGCAGAATCTCTACATGGTGTTGGTCCGCCCACTCCGCGAGCTGATCCAAGTGATCGAACTTCCACTGCCCTTTCTGCGGTTCCAATTCCCACCAATTCGCGTGTGAGAGTCGCCATCCATAGAACGGCACCGCTGGCCAGGGAACTTTCGCGCCCGGATAGAACACAATGTTCAACTCGAAAAGGCTTGCCGGAACAGGCGTTTGCGCCGGGGTTAGTGAGACCGTCGAATCCGCCTTGCCAATCGAACCCGTTATGAGTGTGGCTGCCATAATCAATAGCAAAACTGCGCCGATGCCTCCTGCCAATCCTTTCGTCCTCAGCAATTCTTCCCCCTCAGAATGAGATTGTCTTGCTTTGGGCCGTCTTTAGGAATACAGGCTGGGACCGTCTCCTTAAGATTGTTCTACACGTTGCCCGGCGAAACCCACGCCGAGCCGTGCCTCCTTCGCTATGATGAACATCACCGCAACATACATCGTCAATGCCAGCGCGCCGTCGCTCGCCAGGCTGGACCACGCCGCGCCGCGCCACGAATACGCCGGAATCAACCATAGGTTCAACAGCACGTTGAATACCGCCACGCCTACTTGGCCCAGCGTCCGGATCCGCTGGTAGCCCGCTCCCGTAAGCGAATCCGCCAAAAAATAATGCATCGACTTGAAAAGTGGCAGCAGCGCCAGCCAGCGCAGCGCCTCCACCGTCCGCGCGTATTCGCTTCCCAACACCAGCGGAACAATCGGCGCGGCCACGAACAGCCCTGCAAAAATCAGCAGCGAGTACCCGATTGCCTTCGGCAGAATCCTCTTCGCATACGAATAGCTCACCGCCATTCCCGCTTGTCCGTGCCGGAAAAAATTCGCATAGGCGGCATTCAGCACCGACCGCACTGGCGTGAACGCAACATCGATCAGCCGGTACGCCGCAGCATAGATACCCGTTGCGTCCAGCGTCGAAAGCCGCGCCAGCATCGTCTTGTCGATATCGTTGTAGACAGTCTGCGCGCTCATGCTCGTCCCAAAGTAAAATCCTTCCTCGATTTCACCCGGAATACGCCACAGCGCCAGCCGGGGCATTCCCAGCTTGTAGCTCACCAGGCCGAGCGCCACCATCGCGGATATCACCGTGCAAGCCAGATAGAACCAGCCCCAAACCAGTGCTGACGCGTGCCGCCACACTACGAACACGATCAGCGCGCCCACCATCCGTAAAACATATGGCAGCAGCGTCAGGAAAGCGGTGTAGCGCAGCTCGTCCGTCGCCTGAAAGGCTTGCGACCCGATCTCCGCAGCCTTCACCCCCAGAAGATCGGACAGGCTCACCAGCAAAATCAGCATCCACGGAATCGTTGCCGGCAAAGCCACTCGCGCAACTCCCATCACCGCCGCGAGCAAAACTAAACCGGAAACCAGCGCCGTCAGAAGCGCATTTCCCCAGTACTCCGCGAAGAGCGAACGGTTGCGCGATACATTCTTCACCAGAAGATTCCCCGCGCCCAGCCCTCCGAATGGCGCTACTAGCGCGATCAGCGACACCGCCCCCACGAAAGCTCCGTATTGACCCGGGCCCAGGGCTCGCGCGATCAAAATGAAGTATCCCGCCTGGACGATGATCTTCAGCCCATAGCCGAGGAACATCCACCCGGAATTGCGCGCAAGCGTGCTGTTGCGCCCTTTTTCGATCAGCTTCTTTGTGCGCGAAATCATTCCATTCTCAGGCAGTTAGGTAACGGGCAGAGGCGAAAGTAGCCGTACGGAAATCGGAGGGGCGAAAAAAAAGCTAATGGCAACGGCCGCAAAACTGAAAATTTCCGCAATCTTCTTATAATAAAGGACATAGCAAAAGTTAATCGCAACAAAAACGGCACTTCTGGTTCGCCTGATCTTCGCCCAGCGTCGCCAACACACCTTTCGCCTCTCCTCATTTTCAGGGCGCCGGCGCCGTTGCGCCGCGAACCTCGGGCGCCACCGCTTGCTGTTCCGCGCTCAGCTCTTCCGGCGCCGCCACCCCCCTCCCCACGCTGTGATAGATCAAGCCCGCATTAACCATCACGCCCGGATCGTAGAGATTTCGGCCGTCGATCACGATGGGATACTTCAATTCTGAGCGAATTCGCCCAAGGTCCAGTTTCGCGAACTCTTTCCATTCCGTCAGGATCAGCAGTGCGTCGGAGTTGGCTGCGGCGTCGTACGCGTCGCTAGCGTATGTCACTCCAGCCTCAGGCAGCAGGGACTTCGCGTTGTGCGCAGCGGCAGGATCATAAACGCGAACGCGTGCTCCCTCTTTCAGCAGCGCCTGAATAATCCCGATGGCGGGGGACTCCCGAACATCGTCGGTGGCATCCTTAAACGCTAGGCCGAGTACGCCGAGCTGTTTCCCGCGAAGCGTCCAAATCGCGCTGCGAACCTTCCTTAAGAACCTCTGGCGCTGGTCGGCGTTGATGCGCATCACTTCATGCAGAAGCCCAAAATCGTAACCACAGTGCTTGGCGACGGCATAGAACGCCTGCACGTCCTTGGGAAAGCAAGAACCTCCGTAGCCGAGCCCCGCATTCAGAAACTTGGGACCAATACGCGAATCGGAACCGACTCCCGCGCACACTTCGGTAATGTCCGCTCCAACAGCTTCCGATACATTGGCCACGGCATTTATAAAAGCGATCTTCATGGCCAAAAACGCGTTCGAGGCATGCTTAATCAGCTCTGCGCTCGTAGCTTTGGTCACGATAATGGGAGCCCTTGCGTGCGGGTAGCCAGAAAATGGGATTCGGTCCGCTTGCTGGTAGTAGCGTCCCGTCGTCAGGGGTTCGTAAACGGCGCGCAAGGTCGAAACGCCGAAGTGGTCGTCTGCGCCAATCACGATTCGGTCCGGGTACAGAAAATCGGTAACCGCGGTGCCCTCTCGCAGAAATTCAGGATTCGAGGCCACGGAAAACGAGCCCGGACGGGCGCCATTCAAAAGCAGGGATTTCCGTAACGATTCACAGGTGCGCGCCGGAACAGTGCTTTTCTCCACAACCAGCTTCTGCCCTTTGATCGCAGATGCCATCTCATGGGCGACGGCCTCCACGTAGGAGAGATCGGCCTCGCCCGTCTCCGATTGCGGCGTGCCCACCGTGATGAAAATTACGCTGGACTCGTGCACCGCTTCTTTCAGTGACGTTGAGAAGCGGATGGAATGGCCGCGATGGCCACGCAGCAGCTCGGGAAGAAAGCGCTCGTAGATGGGAACGTCTCCCCGTTGCAAGGCAGCGATTTTGGCGCTGTCATTGTCCACGGAAATTACCTTGTGGCCAATTTCCGCGAAACAGACCGCTGAAACCAGCCCCACATAACCCGACCCAACAACCGTGATCTGCATTCACCGCTCCAAAATTAAGATTTCGTCGTTCACTCCGATCGAGTGGAAGGAATTAGAACTCTAATCTCCCGTTCCCGACGGCGACGCCAGCGTGTACCTCTTGACCTTCATGAACTGCAATATCATTCGATAGATGAACTCGGAGTTGTTGCGAAGATATCGCCTCCACAATCGATTTGGTTCTTGGCACAGCCGGTGAAACCATTGAAAGCCAGCACTCTTTACCCACTGCGGTGCGTCCTTAACGCGACCCGTGTGAATATCGAAGGCTGCGCCGACGCCGATCATGATCTTGCAGTTCAACAAATGCAGGTTTTCAGCCATGAACTCTTCTTGTTTGGGCGTGCTGAGTCCTACCCAGAGGATATCGGGACTCTTCACCGCCAATGCGTTGCGTAATTCCCGCTTCTCAGAAGCAAACAATGGCCGAAATGGAGGCGTATAAGTGCCGACTACGCGAATACCGGGAAACCAGTGTTCAAGATTGTTCTTCAGCTCCTCGGCGACGCCGGGCTTGCCGCCATACAGAAAATGCGTGAGTCCCGAATCGACGGTGCGTTTGCACAGCTCAAGCATCAAATCCGGGCCGAAAACCCGGTCCATATTTGAATTGCCTTGCAAGCGACCAATCCAAACAGTCGGAATCCCATCGGGAACTACGAGTGCCGCGTTGTCCAGGATCCTTTTGAAATTTGGCTTCCGCTGTGCCTCCATAACGCCATGAACGCCGGTGACACAGACATAACCCTTCTCTCCGGCGGCGGCGGACAACGCGATAATCTCCGCAGCTTGCGCAAGATTGACTGCGTGGACACCAACCCCTAATACATTGGCCCGGTTCAAAGTCATACCACCACGTTTGGAACTTGGTTCGCTGCGCGGCCGGCTTTTCTCAGCTCTTGTTCAATCCACTTGTATGTAATTTCCAGGCCCGCCTCCAACGAGATAGACGGTTCCCAGCCAAGGACTCGGTTCAAGCGCGTGTTGTCGCTGTTGCGGCCGCGCACGCCCTGCGGCTTCGATAAATCGTGCCGCTTCCTCAGCTTCTTGTTCGCCACACCGCATACCAGATCCACCAATTGATTGATGGTCACGAGCTCGTCTCTGCCGAGATTCAAAGGGTCGTGATAATCGGACGCCATCAGACGCACCAAGCCCTCGACGCAATCATCGACGTACATGAACGAACGCGTTTGCTCGCCGTCGCCCCAGATTTCAATCTCTCCCCCGTGGGGTGCCAGTGCAACCTTGCGCGAGATCGCTGCCGGGGCTTTCTCTTTTCCTCCCTCGTACGTTCCCAGCGGTCCGTAGACATTGTGGAAGCGCACCGCATACGTGGAAAGAGCGTAATCGTGACGATAGTACTTGCACATTTCTTCCGCGAAGAGCTTCTCCCATCCGTAGCCCGGTTCGGGCTCGGCAGGATACGCGTCTTCCTCCACCAGAGCGGTCACATCCGGATGAAGCTGCTTGCTCTGAGCATAGACGCAGGCCGAAGAGGAGAACAAGAACCGCTTGACGCTATTCTGTCGGCTGGCCTCAAGCATGTTCACGTTAATCAAAATATTGTTTCGCGAGATATCGGCTAAGTACGCCGTAATATAGCCAATTCCGCCCATGTCAGCCGCCAGGTTATATACTTGGTCGATCCCGCCTCTCGTCGCTAACAAGCAGCTCTCATAGTTGCGAAGATCCAATACCTCGAATTCGTCTGCAGGTGAGCTTTCGTATTCCGGAAGCTTAATATCGGCTCCGCGAACCCACTGCCCGTCGGCCTTAAGTCTTTTAACAAGATGATGACCTATGAATCCACCTGCCCCTGTAACGAGTACTCGAGATCTTCCCATGCGCTACCGCCCCCTTTTCAGTTTTGATAACCACCCACTCATGCGGCCCCGGATCCCTTCAAAACAGCCGGAATGGTTCTCGCCAGAATCTTCAAGTCCAGCCACAAGGACCAGTGGTCCAGGTACTGCATGTCCAGCTGCATCCACTGCTCAAAACCGATCGAACACCGTCCATTTACTTGCCACAAGCATGTCATTCCAGGCCGCACACTGAATCGGCGCCTCTGCCAATCCTCGCTGAATCCTTGATAGTCGCGCACAGGCAGCGGCCGCGGCCCCACTAGGCTCATGTCTCCCTTCAAAACGTTCAGCAGCTGAGGCAGTTCATCGATGCTCGTCCGGCGCAAAAATCTGCCAAGCGGCGTGATTCTCGGATCATTCCTGATTTTGAATACGGGCCCTTCCGCCTGGTTGAGGTCCTCAAGTTTCTGTATTAGTTTCTCGGCATGCGGCACCATCGTCCGAAACTTGTAGATTAGAAATCTGCGCTTATTGAAGCCGACACGTTCCTGCAAAAAGAAAATGGGCCCCTCGGAATCTAGCTTGATCAACAGGGCCACGATGAAAAACAGTGGCGCCGACAGAATCAGCAGGGTGGCTGAGACAGTCACATCGACTGCTCTCTTGACGACAAGCGGCCACGCGTCACGGATGCCGGAGTAATAGGCCACATAATGCGACCCCTCGAACTCCACCCCGTGGGACCTTGCCTTCTTCAACCCGAAGATGTCCGAATCGAACCGGAGAATTATGCCGTGCAGCTCGCACAACGCCGCCACCTGCGAAGCATGTTCGTAGAAAGAGCGCAGCGGCATGTAGTTCGCTATCTCGTCGACGACGTTGTGACGCAAATATTCCGGTAGGGCGTCGAAACTGCACGCGAGCGGCAGGCCGCTCCGCCTAAATTGCTCGGTCCCCGCCCACTCGTCGTCAACGAATCCCAGAATGCGGTACCCCAGTTCGGGGCGAGCCTCAACGCTTCGGGCGAATTCGAGCGCGCGAGCATTCGTTCCCATGATGAGCATGAACCGAAGGTTGCGACCTCGGCGACGCACACGGGCTAGAAATTGCCTCAGAAGAAGGCGCCCGGTCAGAACGAGCGAGAAAGCCAATATCCAAAACGCACCCAGAAAAAGAGGCGTAATCATCGAGATTGAGAACAGGGCTTTCGCAATCGCGAGGCAAATTGTCGCCAGCGCCGTCGCCTTCAGAGCATCCAGCGCAACCGCTTTGTTGTTGGCGAGTCGTTTCGAGCCATACATTCCAGAGAAGGAGAAAGCGGCATTCCATCCCAAAACAATCACGACAAAAATTACGAAATTGGACACCTTGATCCGTAACGATAGGAAAGCGACAACGTGGTGACTCAGAAAGTAAAACGTAATAACTGAGGCCGCAGCAAAGGCGACGATTACGAAAGCTAAGTCAAACAGTTTTAGTGCGCTTAACAGCAAGCGACGTTTCGCTTCAACCATAGCCGAGTGCTCCACCCATCCCCTGGAACATCTTTAAGGCTGACACCAACTACTTGCTGGAAACCACAACCTTCAGTTCACCCCTGTCGAGCATCTACACCCTTCCGGCCCAAAATCCGCCATCATCAAACGACGGAATCAGAACACTTTGTACAGCGATGCAGGGATTGGGAACGTGCGCTTGTTCAAGACGGCGCCGAGGATCTTCACCTGAGCAGAGCGCAGGTTCTCAGCCACGCGCGCGGCCGCTTCGCGGCGCGTGCTATTGGCCTCCAGCACCATTACCAGCCCGTCTGCGGTTTGACCGAGCGCGATTGCGTCGGAGTATTCGCCCATCGGAGGTGCGTCGATGAGCAGGTAGTCGAATTCCTTGCGCAGCTCGTTGAGGCGCGCACGATTTTGGTCCGAGCCAATCACGATTCCGTCGCCGTTAAGTGCCGAGCCGCTGGAAAGCAGCCACAGATTGTTGCCGCGGACTTTCTTCACATAGTTTCGAATGGAGTCGGTCTTCGCGAGGGCGTCCGTAAGGCCGTGATGATTCGTGGTGCCGAAGATCGAGGGCAGCGAGGGGGTGCGCAAGTTCGCTTCCACCAGGCAGACCGAGCCGGAAATGCTCTCGGCAAGAATTTCGGCGGCCAGCGCGCAAATCTCGCTGCACCCGGCGCCATGATTGATGCCCGCGAACACGACTGCCTTGGGATTCTCGGTGCCGGCTTGGAGGAAGACGCGCTGCACGAGTCTTACGGATTCTTCGCGCGTGATCTTGTCCAGATTCAAGCCGGCGTCCTTGCGGACAACTTCGGCTTGGGTCTGAAAGCCCCGAAAACCTGTTTGGGGTTGCGCTAGCGGAGGAGCTGTGGCGACCGAAGCGCCCGCCTTCAGGTTGTATTCCGCTTGCTGAATCAATTCAAAGTTTTTGCTCATGGTTTCTCCATTCCATTGACCGGCGCCTTCGCGGGCAAACCAGCCGCTGGAATCTCGTCTCGTTTCGTGTCTATAACCGGAATTCGGATCACTTGGCCGGAAACAATGTGGTTCGGGTCCGTGAGGCTGGGGTTTAGGTCGAGTATCTGCTGGTAAAGCTGCTTGTCGAACTTTCCATAGTTCCGAACGACGATGCGGTACAGGGTGTCATTCGGTTCCACGGGAACTGCTCGCGAGGGAACAGAAATCTGAGTCGCCGTCGTGGCGCCTTCATAGGAGGAACCGGTTTCTGCAACGACTGGCGCTTTTGCCAGCGAGTTCACGGAATTGACCGTTTCGGCTGATGAGTTCGCGGCATTCGGTGACTGCGCGGGACGGCTTGCAGCGGATGCGCTTGGAGAACTCTCTTTCAAGTTTGGACCAGCAGGCGCCGCTGCGGCTCTGAGTGCCAATATGTCTTTTAGCTTTCCATTTGCATGGACGCCGTACCAACCTCCGACCATCAGCGCCGAGGCGCACACTGCCGCGGCAATGGCGACCTTTGTTCGCGTTCGGTTCGGAGCTTCGGGGAACGAAAACGCCGGTAACGTCGTCCTCGTGCTGCCTGATGTGATGGATCCCATTACCGGAGCGGCTGGCTGCTGCATCTCGGCAGCTAGCGAACTTAGATCGAGATCGTTCAGCACTTCCCGGATGATTTCAGGACCGATCATGGGCTGCTTCATAACGCACCCGATCGACATGGCGTTGAAGCAGATGTTGCTGATATTTCGCGGAATGCCTTCGGAGTGTTGGGCAATCAAGTCGTACGCGGCTTCGCTAAACAACGGCCTTTCGGAACGGCAGCCTGCCACCCGCAGCCTGTGTTCGATGTAGTGCCGCGTTTCCTCCGCGCTCAGCGGCGCCAAACGAGCCACTATGGAGATTCTTTGGCGCAACTGAATCAGCCGCGGCGAGGCTAGCCGTTCGGCTAACTGCGGCTGCCCTGCAAGCACGATCTGCATCAGCTTTTCGCGAGGCGTCTCGAAGTTCGAAAGCATCCGGACAACCTCGAGAACGGGTTCTTCAAGGTTTTGAGCTTCATCTATGATCAGAACGAAGCGCTTGCCCATGCTCGACTGCTCGAGCAGCGCCTGGTTGATCTTCGCGTACATGTCGACGACATCGATACCGTTGTCTTGAATGCTCAGGTCGGTCAGCACGCTCTTGATGAGTTCGCGCGGGCCAATCCTGGTTTGAAAGATGAAGACGGTCTTCGCGGAATCCTGCAAGCTTTCCAAAACATGGAAAAGCAGAGTCGTCTTTCCCATACCCGGCTTTGCAATCAGGGTCATGAACCCTCGCCCTGAATGCGCACCATAAAGAACCGACGCGAGAGCCTCCCGATGCGTCTGGCTCAGATACAGAAAGCGCGGATCAGGCGTGACTCCGAATGGCTGTGCCGCGAGTTTGTAATAGTTCAGAACCATCGGCTATTCCGCTACGCCACCTTCCGCCTTGGAACCGATGCCAATACGGGAATGCTAAGAGTCTGGGCAACGTCCTCTGGGGTGCGGAGAGACGGATCCAGATGTTCCGCCAAATACCCCGCGCCGACACTAACTAGGAGCGCTCCGACGAATCCCAGCACCAGGACGAGCAGCGGACTGTGCTCCGGCAGCACCGGCAGCGTCGGCGCAACAGCGATCGCGACGTTTGCGATTCCTCTTTTGTCAAGAGCATCGGACGTCCGTTCTTCCTCACGCTTGGTCAGGTACAGTAAGTAGTTGGCTTCCGCAGCTTTCTGCTCTCTTATGAGGGCGGCTTGCGCCACGGCTTTCGAATCCAAATCCACCATTTGAGTCCGCATGCTCTTGATGTTCGTCACGAGAGTGGCTGCCGTTGCCTTTGCGGACGCTAGATCGGCTTCGGTCTTGGCTTTGTCTTCCCTCAGGAACTCGTATGTGGGATCGCGGTCTGTTGTCGTATTGACGTACTTTGCAGCGTCCGCTTTCGCGATGGCAGATTTCGTTTCTGCGATCTCTTGATCTACTTCGACTACAAGGGGATATGATGGATCGTACTTCATCAGCAACTGCGTCCGTTTTACCTCCGCCGTAAGAAGGGTCGCATTCAGGTTCTCCAGCAGTAAATTGGCAGCCATCGCCGATTCGGCCGTCGCGGACCGGGCGGGCGTTTGCCCCATTTGCTCATTCAGGTCGGCGATGC